>PJEL010001204.1_pt1 | contig 27233 bp, 14 predicted proteins | sample 1853271 | NCBI WGS metagenome assembly PJEL01 (sample SAMN08108733, study PRJNA415343) | Invertebrate metagenome, whole genome shotgun sequencing project. | host: Globobulimina | place: Sweden: Gullmar Fjord | collected 2015-08 | reverse complement strand
TCGATCACAACTGGTTGGTCGTGGCACCGCTGCTGACGGTGATTTGTATTATTCAGAGCTCCGCGAAATCACCACCGCTGATCGTGCAGGCAGGTGGGTATTGTGGTCAGGACGTTCAGATACGGAGTATTGGGAGCGTCCTTCTGTTGGCGCCGTACTCAACGCGCGAAGGTTAGGGTTTGCGGCAGTCTTAGCGCTTTACGTTGGCTCTATTCTTAGCGTGGGGATCATTCTACGGGCCAATGACCGCCTTGAGCAGACCGTCGAATCGCGAACTATTGAATTAGTCGAATCGCGCGACAGGGCTCGGGTCGCATCGCAATCAAAGTCAGAATTTCTGGCCAACATGAGCCACGAGATTCGTACCCCGATGACCGCCATACTTGGGTTCGCCGACACAATCGCTGAGAATGTGACATCGCCGGAAAACGTCGAAGGTCTTGCCACGATCAAGCGCAACGGGAACCACCTCCTCTCGATCATCGGCGACATTCTTGATATCTCGAAGATAGAGGCGGGGAAAATGACCGTCGAGCAGATTGCGTGCGATCCGTTCGGCATCATCTCTGAGGTCACCACTCTCGTCAGCAAGCAGGCGGAAGACAAAGGGCTGATGTTTGCCGTCGAGTACATTGGCGATTGCCCCGAAACTGTTCATAGTGACCCCGTTCGCCTGAGGCAGATCCTGATCAATCTCATTGGGAACGCAATCAAATTCACCTCGGATGGCGGAGTTAGGTTGATCATCCGATTTGTTGACCACTCGGACACGCCCCGTCTGCATTTTGATGTATTGGATACCGGTATTGGTATGAGCGTCGAACAGACGGCTGCCTTATTCCAGCCGTTCACCCAGGCGGACTCGTCAACCACACGGATGTTTGGAGGAACAGGATTAGGGCTTGCAATCAGCAGAGAGTTGGCGCAGATGTTGGGTGGCGACATCACAATCATCGAATCAGAAGAGGGTCGCGGCACTCGTTTTCGCGCTAGTGTCGCCACTGGATCTGTTTCTGGTGTGAGAATGGTCAGCGCGCGGGCGGAGACACAGAATATTGCCCGAACAGTCGCCTCGCCCGCCACAACGGTTGACTTGTCGGGTATTCGCGTGCTCTTAGCTGAAGACGGGCCGGACAATCAGCGGCTCATCGCTCACATATTGACGAAAGCGGGAGCTGACGTGGTCATTCGTGAGCATGGCAAGCTTGCGTTGGACACCGCGATGGAGGCCAGCCGTAAAGGGAAGGCCTTTCATGTTGTGTTGATGGATATGCAGATGCCTGTGATGGATGGTTATACGGCTACTCGCCTGCTCCGTGTAGCGGAGTATTCGGGTCCAATCATTGCGTTGACAGCGCACGCCATGGCCGGCGATCGCGAGAAGTGTCTCGATGCCGGGTGTGATGACTTTGCAACAAAGCCGATCGATCGATCAAAGCTCATCGCGATCATCGCAGAGCATTCAGCTCTGCGTAAAATCGCTGCCTAGCGGTTGAGCGCCTCTACAACAACGCTGCGTCGCGCTTTGGTAGCAACCTGATTCAATGAAACACCCAGCCAAACAGGCTTGATATCCAAACTCAACCAAATCCGTTGGGGTCTAAGCGATTGTGGCCGTTGATTGTTTTCTTAGGCCCCTTGATTTGAAAATAATCACGTTTGTACAAGCTGAATTTACAAAGATCGATGGGTGTCACCTCAGATGCGTTGATCTTCTTAATAGCCCCCGCTGCTTCAAGTGCTGCGGCCACCAACTCGGAACAGAAGAATTTGCTGAAGTCTTCAACATTGTGCGTTGCGCCGCCGATCAACGGGACATTGTCAAGTGCATCCAAAGCAGATTTTAATGCTTGCGGCGTGTCGTAAGGTTTGCCTTCTTGATGCAAACAGAAATTGTAGAACGTGGGCAGATCAAGCTTGGCCCGCGCTTTGTCGCTCAGGGGTAGCCACCACAGCTCGCCGTCGTACGTTTTGAGCCGATCACTCAACCGACTAATCGAAACCCCGGAAAACCCGTTCAGGGATGTGGATTCGATCACTTGGTTGAAGAAACCAGACTGCGCTGTTCCACCCAACACGAGTTTGGATTGCATCACCACCGCGACATGCGAAACGGTTGATCGGGTAGCCCATTTGATAATCTGCGAGAAGTTGCCTTTGCCTCCAAACGCAATGACATCGCCGGGCTTCATCTTTGATCGAACTTGCGTATAGGTTGATTTCTTCCAAGCCATGTCTTCATCTCCTATTGGTTCGTTCTTCATCACCCCATTTGAGATCGGGGCAAGCAATCTGATTTGCGGGCGCACCCACAGGTTAAGAAGCGTAATCGAGGAACATATCGGTCAGGAGAATTGGCAATTCTTCAGTGGTCTTTTGCCTTGGGGCGCGGTGATAGCCTCCAGCAGAATGCCGTTGGCGAGGAATATGGAGGTTGAGTGCGCAATGGCAGGCTGTCTGCTAATCTACAACACGGTCTTCTCGACGATGTTGGACAGACATTCGTCAGGGCAGGTGTTGCGCGCGGCACTTTGGAATAGATACGTCCTGCCAGCTCTTAGAATATGGACGTGCTTGACAAAAGTGATTCGACCAGAGGCATCGAATTTCTTGCCGATTCCATCGATGATTCGTTGGTAGATAACGCCGTCTATCCCAAATGTCGCGCAGTAGTTTGCTACATGATCGACGATCGTTACCCCTCGACTACCGCCGTACACCGTTACCGCGCTCGTACCGGGTATGCCCCCTGTAATAGTGAATTGTGCAAGCTCGCCCCCCACAAGATTGTCAACCTCTAGATGCAAACACGAGTCGTCGAACAGGTCGTCTTGTACAATGTTGGCGTCAGGGTCGCGATCGTTACTTTGGATGGCGTCACCAATCAATTGCGCGCGGGCAGCCATCGGCGCGATGATTGCAAGGGTGCAAATGCAGACAATGAGCCTGAGTGCGATCCGTGGTGACGCGAGCTTCGGTCGTGTTGCTCCAGGTATTGAAACAACATTGGATGGGCGGTTCGACTTCGTCATGGGGAATCTCCTTTTGCTATTACAATATCTAGATCCGCTCTCCACCAGCGGTGTGGTCAGTTGGGGTTAACTCGGAACGATCTACTGATGTTGTGCAAGAATCAGGCCAGAATGGCGAGCGTCGGCCACCCTGCTGGATCTATGGGATTAGGACCCTCATCCGTGAATGTGGGTGGTTTTGCTCGCGTTTGAAATTGCTGCGGGTGCCGTACACCAGTTGGCGGGCGAAAGAAAGATCCAAATCTTGAGAAAAGTGGGTGGAGGATTCGAGATTGCGAGTATGGTGTCGTATGAAGCGACAGAGTTTTCGCTCTAAAGTGGCTTCAGCGGGGAAAGATCTGTTAATTTGGGGGTAGTGGGCCTGGCTGTTGCGCGATTCGGAGCGGCTGAGGCCTTTTGCCCGACTGCTTTTTTGCTGGTTTGAATTCTCTCTTCTAAGCTGCGACCACTGGCATCAACCAGACCATGGTCGATCGGTTGAAGAGTGGTGTGTGCACTTTTTTTTTTAGTTTCCTTTTCCGTTGGCGGGCTGTGGCTACGCCGTCGTGATCTTTGCTCGTTTCTTCTTTGGAGTAATCAAGATGTTATCAGAATTCCGTGGACGTGGACGCCAGCGACGAGCTGGTGCGATGAAATGGTTAGCTGCATTGGGAGCGGCGGCTGCATGCGCCTTCCCATTGATGGCTGCCCCGTTAGATGAATTGCAGACTGAGACCGCATCTTTGGGTGTGTACGCTCCCGGCGGGACCGTGTCTCGGTTATATGCACCCGCCCTATCAGCCGGTGGGGATGTGTATAAAAGCGCTGACCGCTTCCTGCGGGATCACGCCGACGTGTTCGGAGTTCGGCCGGAGAATCTGGTCCTAAAAACCATGGCGGACGGCATGGATGTCCAGCCGGTGATGTTGGATCGAGCGACCGGGAAATACAAATTCATCGCCCTCTATTTTGGTCAAGTTCATGAAGGTATGGAAGTGTACGGCGGAGAGTTGACACTGCTGTTCCGCAATGTGGCTGACTTCCCGTTGGTAGAAGCGATTTCAAATGTCCGTGTTTTGGATAATGTGCAAGTGCCCGCTGAAGGCTTGGGCGCTACTGCAGCAGGGGCGATAAAGCGATCGGGAATGCAACCTGATGATCCCGCTGATGTGCGTGCGGTTATTTACGCAAACGCAGATGTAGAGATTGCCATCCCGCCAACCGTTGCACTGACGTATGTGGTTACCACGGGCGATATCCGTGACGGCATTGCAATTGGAATCGACGGGACAAAACGAAACGGTACACATGACGTTCGGCGGGTCTTTGTAGATGCTGCGACCGGCGCGGTATTGCACAGCGAATCACTTATCCATGCACTCGATGTTGAAGGCAATCTCTCGGGTTGGGCAACACCCGGTGTCGATCCGGACACCGCGGGCAATCCGCCGGCAATCCTGGTCATGCCGGGCGTTTGGATTGACATCGTCGGCGGCAATCAAGGGTTGACTGACCTGTCAGGTAATTATGTCATTCAACATGGGGGCAATGAAGAAGTCACTGTGCGTTCCGAGATGTACGGCCCGTCGCTTACGCTTGGCGTGCACGATGAATCAGGTCCCGAGATATTGTTGGAGCAATCAACCACCCCACCCGGGCCAGCCGATTTCTTGCATAATGATGTGCGGACAGAAGCGGACACCGCGGAAGTGAATGTGATGTTGCACACATCAACAGTTCAGTCGTTTGTACGAAATGTGAATCCAAGCTATCCGCAGTTGGATCGTCCGTTCGAAGCGTTTGTCAACGTGGCGCAATCGTGTAATGCATTCTACAACGGCAGTTCTATTACGTTCTATCACGCCCAGGGTAGTTGTCCGAACATGGCGTACTCGAGCGTCATTTACCACGAGTATGGACACAAGCTGGTTGCGGACGGTGCGTTTGGACCTTCTGGTGATTACCATGAAGGGTTTGCAGATGTAACATCACAAATCATATCAGATGATCCAATCACGGGTCGCGGGTTCTTTGGGCCGGGCAACGATTTGCGATCGGGTATTAATGACCGAATGTATCCGTGTTCCGGCGGGTCACATTATTGTGGCCAAGTGTTGTCGGGATGCGTGTGGGAGTTGCGAGAGGAATTGGTCATTACAGAGCCGAGCGATTATCGGGAGATGGTCGCGGACTTGGCGTTGAACAGCGTGCTGTTGCACAGTGGTGGAATCAATCCTGGGATTACGATCGACTTCCTCGTGTTGGATGATGATGACGGTGATATTCTGAACGGCACTCCGCATTATGATGAGATCGATACCGGCTTCAGTCGCCACAATATGGCTGCACCTTCAATCAAGTATTTAGACTTTGACTATCCCGAGGGGAAGCCGGACCTCATTTCGCCTCAAGGCGATACCACGATGCTGGTGCAAGTGTCGGGCAATCTCGGCGAACCCGAGGCTGACACCGGGCTGTTGCATATTGATGATGGCACGGGATGGATTGAGGTGCCGATGAATTATCTGGGAAGCCATTTGTATGAAGCGGTCTTCCCAAGCGTTATGTGCCCTTCTGAGATTCAATTTTACGTAAGTGCGGGGGCGCAGAATGGTGGCCGAACGAGAGATCCGGCCGCAGCGCCGTTTGAATCCTTCCACGCGTTGGGAGCAACCGGTTTTGACACGCTCTTAGCTGACGACTTTGAAACAGACCAAGGGTGGACAATTGAGTCGTTCAACTTGTCTGATGGCGAATGGGAGCGCGGCGTGCCCGCCGGCGACGGTACGCGAGGCGATCCGCTGGAAGATTATGACGGCTCCGGTTCGTGCTATCTGACGGGCAATCGCAAGGGCGAAAGCGATGTTGATGGTGGTCCAACCCGAGTCGTTTCACCGATGTTTAGCTTGGCGGGCGGCGATGGTCTTATCTCGTTTGCGCATTGGTTCACAAATGATCAAAATGACAGGGATGTCTTGACTGTTGAACTCTCGAATGATGGCGGCAATATTTGGCGACGAGTATTCCAGATAGCACGTCATGACGATTGGGAACATGTTCGATTCCTCGTTTCCGATTATATTGAACCGTCATCCGTGATGATGATCCGATTCGTGACGTCCGACAATGGAAACGATTCCAACACAGAGGCGGCTGTTGATGCTGTGCTCATTGAGCATGTGCGATGTGGCCCCCCGGATGATCTGTTCTTACAAGTTGAGAACTTAGTCTCCAGCGGACAAGTGACCATAACCGCAAAAGATGCAACACCAGGCCGATTCGTTTACTTTGGTTATGGTGTTTCAGGATTGGGTGAACGTGTCGTTCCAAGACTTAATGTTACTGTCGGGTTAGATAATCCAACCCTATTCGGAAGAGCAAAGGCCAACGCCAAGGGTGTTGCAACCATCCAACGCCACGTGCCTGAAGATGCAGATGGCATGGAGCTTTGGTTGCAAGCTGCTGAGCTTGATCGCGTCTCCAATATTGTGGATGAGGTTGTTCAATAGTGTTGGAGGTGATCTTAGAATGATCGCTATTAATGAAGATTGATTAATCACACTCACCGTCGACCTTGGTCGGCGGTGAGTTTTCTTTTCGAGCGAACGGGCGCGGTTTTTATGAACCGTATCTGCCAACACTCAGCCGACTCGCTGTTGGCGCATCAACAGAATGGTTGCAATCAAGAACAAAATCGTGCCGCCCGCGAGGCTTGCAAACACCGCGCGCATTCGTGTTGATGTGGATGATGGCTGACTGTGTGGAGGGGTCGTCGGGTGGTGCGTAATCACCGCTTGGGTTGGTATCGCGAGTTCTGGGTTGGCAGAATTTGAATTGATATCTAAGGGGTTGAGATCACTATCCAACGATTCTTCACCCGCTGATGTTGCGGGAGGATCTGTATTCGCGGTCGTTTCTGGTTGTTCATTTACGCCTTCGATTTTCGTATCAGGCTCCAACACCAATTCTGTTGCACGGTTGCCTTGTGCAACCGCGTATGCAGATTGCGCTTCCAAAATCCAGCCCGTCTCTACCGAACCGATTTCAGGATCTTCTGCTTTGATGCGCTCGATTTCGAGTATCAGCTCTTTTGCCCGATCCATTTCACCCAAGGCGATAGCAACCTTTGCGCCGCGAATAACTGAAGATTGGTAATTCGGCGTTTTCAAATAGTCTTCAGGATCACTCTTGCGTTCTAATTCCATCGCCAACATGTACAACCACGCAGCAATGTCGTATTGATGAAGGTCCTCAGCTGATTGCAATTTCTGCGGCTCGGTTTTCCACGCAAGGACCATGAGGTAGGCGGGCAACAAGACTGTTCTCGCGTTTGCCGCCTGGGCGATTTCGTCTGCAACCGTTAGGAAGTCGTCCATTGTTGGGAGCAGCATTTCCTCTTGCTGCAACAGCATTTTTGCGAACCGATCCGCAAAATTCGGAGCCAACGTCCACGCGTCAGGCAAATCGATCAAGTATCGTCGCAAAGCGGAGACGACTCGCCTTCTTGCTAATCGCTCAGCGCTTTTGTTGTTCATCCGCTGGTAGTGTTCAGCAATGTCCAACTCAAGCAGACTGATCGTGTTGGTGAGTTGTGGAATGCTCTGATGCCCGTAACTTGAGAAATCCTCAGAGGACACGCCGTCATCGATTCGCCCGGCTATGTACGACTCTAGGAACACACCAGACTGTTCAAGGATGTGATAGCCGTCCTTCTCCGTCACTATGATGTCGTCCCCGGGATGGCGGAGAATCGCGAGCGCCCTGGTGGCCAATAGCTCGTACTTATGATAATCGATCTCTTCATACTGTCTCACCAAAACGTCATCCAGCGGCCCGACTCCCTCGATTCGAAACTGTTCAACCAATTCGCTGAAATGATCTAAGGGACGGAGAATCTCGTCCGGAGAGAGGCCCAATTCAACCGCCAACTCAGCTGATCTCCTGCACGCGCCGAGACGAGTCGATGGATGCCCCCCCGAATAGTCGGAAATCTGCTGGTAAATCTGGCGTGCCTGCGCTCGCTGACCAGTCCTCTCAAAGAGCGTTGATAGACGATGAGCTAAGAGGTCTCGATAAGGATCGTCGTTTGTAGTGTTTCGAAACCTGTCTTCGACAATCGGAATCCAAAATTGAGCGGCGTGTCGATACTCTTCTGAACCTTCTCGATTCGCTTTGAGATCATCATTAACCTCAATGAGGAGATCTACCGTTTCGGCGCTGGACCAATCAAAGTCATCCTCATCCTGTGCTGGTGCAAGCGGCATGAAGGCGCATGAAAGTAAGAGCGTTACAATCCATGTGGCCGATCTGCTAGGAAGATTGTACATGTAGCGAAAATTCCATAATTTCAAGGACGAATTTAAAGATCGGCAGACAAACAGAATGGTAGAGCAGGTCGACTCTACTTCGGACAGTCAAGAGGGTCAGGACATATTTCATCAACGACAACGACTTCATATTCGACAACGTCAGTTGTGTACTCGTTAACTGACGTGCCACAAGTTGTGGCAATCGTCTCGCGGTCGCCGCTCCTATCTGAAAAGCAGCCGTCGGGTGGATATCTCTTGGGGATGTACACCGCTCTTTTAACATAGGTGAGCGTGGTGGAGATTGATGCTTTTGCGGTTCTGTGTTTTAGATTTGCCCGAGACCGCGTGTGCGGCTTGCAATGCACCGTCATTTCAAATGTGCGTTCTCTCGTTCGGTCGTGGCATATTTCACCTGACGCAGATATCGACCACTCGCTCACCAGGGGAACTTTGATCGTGTAACTCCCACCCAGCGTGAAGCAGTACTTCCAACCAACAGTCTTCTTCAAAGACTCTTTGACTGATATTTCATTCTCGCTACAACACGTGTCGCACACCGTGCTGGATTCGATTTCCCAATCTCCAAATTTGTCGATCGCAATCGAATCCGACACAGAAACAACACAGTCGAGATCTTGGATTTCCTCATAGCAACGTAAGTCAACACAAGGATCAGTATCACATTGCGCTAGTGCCGGCTTTGAACAAGCAATGGTGAGGAGCAAGAGACCAACTGGTACCACAGGTATGTGTCGACTTTGCATGGCTCTTTCCGTACCTTTCTTTTCCCCTTTTCTCACTGGCCAACGGTATCACGCAAACAAACCAAAGGACAGAATTTCCGCTTGGTCTGACACGATTTCGGAAGACGAACGCCCACCGAGCAGCTTCTGATACAGGCTTTGATCTCACTCGTCATCTCGGCACATACTAAGGAACTGCAACCAATAGAGAAAGGCGCAGTTCATCCTCAATTCGTTCAGCGGTTTTGAGAAAAGGTGTATTATTTGAAAACCCGGGGCCTTTTCCGCTAATGGAGAATGCATTCTGAAGAGTGCTTACCTCAATTGGCAACACGATTGGGGCAACCAACCAGGGCGATCCCGCGCGTTTCTTGTAGGCAGATCTGGGCAAGCGAAAAGCGTGGACGCAAGGTGAATAGGGCTCATCTATTGGGGGGTAGTCGCAGGAGAAAAATGTAAAAATTGACCTTGCTGGGCAATGGGCAATTGGCTCGATATAGCCTCATTTTCGCCAATGAAAATGGTCCCGCTCAGTTCTGTGGTGAGGTCGCGTCGCATTCAGCAAGGATCACGACGGGGCACAAAAAGCCCTTGCTAAGCATTTGTGTGATCAGTGGGTCGACAACATTTTGATTGCCGACTTTGATTTGTTGGGGTGGCCGGAGGAATGGAAATGGGAGCACTGTTGACAGCACTTTGGCGCGATGGGCAGACTCGAAATCGAATCGCAACCTAGTGTTTTGGTTTGTTGAAATGAACAACAACGAATTTTAATCGTGTTCAATCACGCAGCACGATGGCGGCCGGTGAATTGCACGCCGATTTCGTATTCGGGTGTGTTGTCGTCGCTTGCGTTGTCGTGGTTGTTCTTGATTCGTTTGCGACAGCGGACAACGGTACCAAATTTCCCGCGCACTCGGAATGGTGCGAGTCGAATTTCGATTTGTTCGCCTTCCGGGATTGCACAATCACTTAGCAAACCGAGCCCGTGTTCGCTAAAATCAACCAACGTCTTGGTGCCGCCAAGAAAAGTGTGATACGGATCACTGCACATCACCCGGGCGTACCCATCAGTTTGGCAACGCGTTTCCCATCGACGATCAAAATGAAATGGGCTGGTGTCCTTCACTTCCGCCAAGGGTGCGGAAGTCGCTGCGGCGGACTGTGCACTCGCTGTCGAGAAAGACAGGGAAGACAAACTGTGTTGACCGGGTCGGGCAAGATTTGGCATCGCTCTAGCAGCTCCTCTGGGAGATCATCCAAGCCAACCGAAAGGGTCAGCCCGCCACGCCTTGCTCGCATTACATCTACGAACAGACTGGCGATTCAACTCTCCACTGCGCTGATTCATCGGACGAATTTGGCGAGCGGATAACTACCCGATAACGAAAACAAGTGAGTTTCTCACTGGTTTGGCGTGGTTTTCACCTTCTCCAGCCCCCATAGGGGGGAAATGATGACCGAAACCCCATTGAATTGCGTCCGGTACAAGGCAACAGGCTACCCAAACCGGCCTGTGGCATCGAAAATTGTTAGCCCCGGCTGGTCGACCCGCCCCACTCCACCTAAGACTGATTCCAACGGGAGTTAGAGGATGAAGCAATCAATGACAGCGATGATGATGCAAACGAATTCCAGCAGATGTTCCAAGCAGACCCCCCGCTTTGGCGTACGAGCAAGCGCGCTCAGCCTCATACTTGCTGGCGCGGCTCTTGTGCTTTGGCCAAGCATTTCGCCCGTTGTAGTCGCTCAGGCGACTGACGAAGTACATCCCGCGGACGCACCACCAATTCCGCAACGCGTGGTCAAACACGTGCTCGCCAACGGCCTAGAGGTGAACAAACAAGATGTGCCCGGCAGCAATCACGTCGTTATCCTCATCGAGCTGAAGTCGGGTGATAATCATGATCCTGCAAGCCTGCCGGGGTTGAGCCAATTGTTGGTTGATGTGGTCATGACCGGAGGAACGATCGGCGAAGAGGGATCTGGGCGCACCCCGACCCAACTCAGTGAGCAATTCCCGAACGGCTGGAACGCACAATCATTTCCAGACCATTCTGTACTTTCGTGGGTCGTGCCGCACGAACAAGCAGTAGCACAGCTCAGCGCGAGTGCTCTCAAAATTACCCGTGTAGAGATCACTTCAGCCTCGGTTGGCCAGTCGTTGACACGAATGCGCAAAAACATTACCCGTCGATTTGAAGAAGAGATTCAGCTCATTCCAATGAGTTGGGTTACAACCAAAGCGTTTACACATACAGCGCGACCGCGATACGGCATCGCGCCGGAAAAATTGCAACGACTGTCAGCTGAAGATGTGCAATCTGCGTGGCAGCGACGTATTCATCCGCGCAACATTCGGCTGTTTGTCGTGGGTGATTTGGAAGCAAGTGGGCTGGGAAACGACGCAATAGACATTGCGATCAGTTCGGCTTTCGGTGAGATTCAACCCGCAGAAGGAGTCGGTTCGCCCGATTTCAAGGTCAATGTTCAGCGCGAGAAACAGGGCGAGCGTCGTCGCCGAATCTTGGTCGACAATGTCCCGAGCAACAAAGAGCATGTCGTTGTTGCATATTATGCCCCCGATATTGCGGACCAGGATCATCCCGCCTTCTTGACGGTTTGCAACGAATTCATGCACGCCGCGACACGGTTGCCAGGGGCGCAGGGTCGGGTCGCTTTTCAGTATTCGATGCTGCTTGATCCGCGCGCGGCATACCTCGTACCTCACATCTGGCGATTCCCCAAGGGCGCAGATCAGGCGCTCGGATTTTGGCTAACCAAGCTTAAGAACAAGCGGTTTTCCAATACGGATGGCCGGGCCACCGGTCGCCAACTTGCTTGGCAACTTGGCGAACCGCTCAATCCCGCGATCATCACGGAAATGCGTGACATGCCGTCGCTGCTGTACACGATTGCCTATGCAACCGCCCTGAGGACACGGCATGGAGACGCTCGATTCTGGAACGATTATCGTGATCGCTTGCAGAAATTGCGGAAAGACGATCTCAAATCTGCCCGTGAGAAGTACTTGGGCGATGACAATATTGCCGTCTTTGTGCTGACTCCAAAAGAGAGCCATTGACCAATCGGCGACTCAAGCCTTTCGCCAAAGCGCTCAATCTGTCCTCGAATCTCGACTGCCGCGGGACTAATGTCGTTCGTGACGATTAACCGGGAGTCGCAGATCAACGAATTGCGGCAGGCTATCATCACTCGATTCAACAACCAAATACGGCTAGGCAACAGAAGGTCGACCGCGAGCTACCCCCTCCCATCCAGCTTGATGTTTGATTGACTCAGTCAATCGGCAGATGGATGCACCGGCGGGTAATAAGGCTCTGTGGTTGGGCGTGCGCGCAGCTATTTTTGGAGTTGGAATTTTTCGTTTGAGAATCCCGATTGACCGATGGATAGCTGCAGCCATGAACACCACCGAGACACTTTCGTCCTCGTCGACATCTTCATTCGACCCGTTGTCATTGCGGGCACGACGGCGGTGGCATGAACCAGTGTGTCATCACCCGACGATTGACCAAATCGCAAGGCGTTTGGCGGAAGATCGCGGGGCACCCCTTTTTGCAACGGTCGGCGGCGGGACCGGGTCTGCGTGTATGGCGATCGTGGGCGCCCTTGCTCGCCATTTAGAATCTGAGGACGCCGGTACCTCCTCAAACCGACCGCCGATTCTTATGGTTGTCGCGCATTTGGATGAAGCAGATGAAGCGCTCGATGAAATGCTTGCCCTGGGAATTGACGCTGAGCGGTTTCCTGCATTAGAGGTCTTGCCGGGCGAATCGAATGTCAGCCCAGATCTGATTTCTGAGCGACTTGCGTTGGTACGACGATTATTGAATAGTAGTAAGGATAGCTCGCCTCAAGTTATTCTGGCGCCGATGCCCGCACTCATGCAGGCTGTACCACCTGCGGATGAGCTGGACCAATGGTCCATGCATTTGAAGATCGGGGATACCCGTGGGCCCACTTCAATTCTGAAATGGTTGGAGAGCGCCTCATATAGCCGCGTTGATTCGATCGAGTCGCCGGGCGAGTATGCAGTGCGAGGTGGCTTGATCGACATCTTTCCCGCCGCGGGGGGAAGCTCTGTTTCTTTAGCAGACTCTGGTAGCGAAAACCCCACCGGGGTGACAAACACATCTGGCGCTGCCCCAGTAAGACTCGATTTTTTTGATGATGAGCTCGAGATGATTCGTGAGATTGATCTCGACACCATGGCCTCGGATCGCAAAATCAATGCGGTACAAGTGGTCGGCGCATCGATCGAGCAATTGCTCAACCGTGACTGTGTAACCGGGCTGTGGGATATTTTGCCAGCTCATTCACAAGTTGTTTTGCATGATCTTTTAGAGATCACCGAGCAAGGGCGCGGGTATTTTGAACGCGCTCTTTCGGATGGCGGCATCTTTGGCCCACCTGCGGTATTCAAATCGCTGCGGAATTTTGCAACACTTCAAATTGAAACAAACCTCCAGCCCGGAGCAGATCCAGGCGCTGTTTTCGACATTCCATTTGAGTCGTTGCCACATTTTTCTGAAGACACCAAAGAGGCTATAGCAGAATTGATCGAGTTGGACCGGGATGGTCTCGTCTTGGTGTTGTGTGGCAACGAGGGTGAGCTAGAGCGTTTTCGTGAATTGTTGTTGGAAACAAATCCGGACGCTGTGAATATCGAAGGCGTCGTGTCGTATGTGCATCGCGGATTTATTTGGCGAGAGAGTGAAGCGCGTCCGCACATTGCGGTGGTCCCGTACCATGAATTGTTGCATCGGTATCACTCTCGCCGAACGATCCGCCGCATGCGATCAGGGCGTGCCATTGATACATTCATTGATCTTCAGCCGGGCGATTATGTTGTGCATCGCGAGCATGGGATTGCGAAGTTCAACGGCTTGAAAGTGATGGATCTCGACCGGGACGATGGCCCCAAGGCCGGGCCGTTAGCCAAGGAACACGCAAAAAAGAGAGCGAAGCGAAAAGATAAACTTCCGCAGGAGTATCTCACGCTTGAATTTGCCAAGGGTGCGTTGCTACATGTGCCCGCAGGCAAGATTGATTTGATTCAAAAATATGTGGGTGGCTTTGATGGCCGACCTCCGCTTTCTCTTCTTGGGGGGAAGAAGTGGTCTAAGCAGAAAGAACAGGTTGCGGGCGCGGTACGCGATCTCGCGGCCGAAATGCTTCGCATTCAGGCCGCCCGTGAGCATTTGCCCGGCATCCGGTTTCCCGCTGACACAACATGGCAAAAACAGTTTGAGGCTGAGTTCCCTTATCAAGAAACGGAAGATCAGCTCGCCGCCTTACAGGAAATCAAAAAGGACATGAGCCACGAACAGCCGATGGATCGGTTGATTTGTGGCGACGTCGGATTTGGCAAAACCGAGTTGGCGATTCGGGCAGCGTTTAAAGCAGCTGAGTTCGGCAAACAGGTCGCCGTCTTGGTGCCAACGACCGTTCTAGCAGAGCAGCATGGGCGCACGTTTACGGAACGATTCAAAGACTATCCATTTCGGGTGGCGGTGCTTTCTCGATTCAACACCGCCAAAAAAACCAAAGCCATCGTCGAGGACTTGAGACGCGGCAGGGTTGATATCGCGATCGGTACACATCGCCTGCTCTCCAAAGACATTGTGTTCAGCGATCTTGGCTTGGTGATCATTGATGAAGAACAACGTTTTGGGGTTGAACATAAGCAACGCTTATTACAATTCAGAACGACCGCTGACGTGATGACGTTGAGTGCGACACCCATCCCACGCACGCTACACATGTCGCTTCTGGGATTGCGCAATATTAGTTCGCTCACTACCGCACCACTCGATCGTCGATCTATTGTAACAGAGGTGATCCCGTACAACAAACAGCGGATCAAGCGAGCGATTCAACGCGAACTAGCCCGAGAAGGCCAAATTTTCTTTGTCCATAATCGCGTGCACAACATCCAATCAGTTGCTGACGATGTTCGCCAACTCGCTCCGGGCGCGCGCGTGATTTACGGTCACGGACAAATGCCGGACCGTGAATTAGAAAAAGTCATGGTGAAATTCATTCACCACGAGGCGGATATTCTCGTCGCGACCACGATCATCGAATCGGGCATTGATATTCCTAACGCAAACACAATGTTCATCAATGATGCGCAGAACTTTGGCCTATCAGAGTTGCATCAATTGCGTGGCCGGGTCGGTCGATACAAGCACCGTGCGTACTGCTATCTCATGACGTCCGCAGAAAAATCGCTGTCCACCGTGTCCGTCAAACGGCTCAAGGCGATTGAAGAGTATTCCATGCTCGGCGCAGGCTTCAAAATTGCGATGCGTGACTTGGAGTTGCGCGGCGCGGGGAATTTGCTGGGGTCCGAACAGTCGGGCCACATCGCTGCAGTCGGGTATGAAATGTATTGCCAACTATTAGAAACTGCTGTCCACGACTTGAAAAATGATGTCGTCATCGAGCCATTGAATACCGAGATCGAATTGAAGATGGAAGGTAGTATTCCGCCGCCGTACATTCCCTCGGACATGCGTCGCATGGAAGCGTATCGTCGGATCAGTCAATGCAAAACAGTTGATGCGCTGGAACAAGTCGAAGGCGAGATCACCAACGCATACGGCGAACCGCCTAGCGCAACACAATTACTGTTACACCTTGCAGAAGTGCGCATCCGGGCAGCGACGCTTCTGGTGCGCACGGTCATTCGTCACGAACAGGACGTCATCTTCCGCACGGATGCACCCGCATTGGTGGTGGACGCTTTTGAAGGCGCGCCCGGAAGCGTGCGGGTCGTCGAGCCTCGATATCCTGAGCAACCAAAAGAAGTGTACTTCCGACCGCCCGCCAATTATTTTGAAGGCGACACCATTGTTCATGTGCTTCGCCGACGATTGAGATTGGCGATGGAACATCAATAGACCGGGTGGCGGGCCAATAGAATCATGGTATTGATTCGACTGGCACCATGGTGTGATAGATGTTGCGGGCCGTTTCAATCTCGTCTGTCCAAGTGAAGAATAGATGATCTCCAACACGGTTCATTCGCGGAAATCCGCTTGCTCTTCCTGGCGTCATGATTGCCACAATGTAGGGATCGCCCATGTGACCATCCGCACGTATTCGACGTGCTCGCAATACAGCGCCACCCGTATCATACGATGATGACTCGGCCGCATACTGATCTGTGGGTTCTGCAGAGAGCCAAGATACGACCGCATCGCCGGACTCTTCAAGCAGGACAACATCCACTCGGCCTAACGGTCTCTTGTGATCCCCCTGTTTAGCGATTTGTATGCGTTTGCCAAAGGTCGCACCGCCATCAGAGGAAAACACTGCGCTGGTCACGGGCTCACTATTCGCCGCTGTCCACCAGACAATCACAACACGATTCTCAACCGCATCAATCGCGGGCCCGTTAACCGGGCAGCCGAAGATCTCCCAGTTGTCGTGGTGGACCAATTCGGGTGATGTCCATTTTCCGTCCACGAACCGCACAATCGAAATGTCTCTGACTTCGTCACGACTGCGATTGCGATATGCAACGATGGGGCCGCTTGATGTCATTGCCGCCGAGGTTGGGCAACAGTCGCATACTCGGTCGTCAATGACCACTGGCGTTGCTATTGAACCATCGGGTTGCATGGTCGCGGTGCGCAATGTCATCGCGCCTGTTCCCCCGCCATGCCCTCCTCCTTGAGCACCGTGTGCTCCGTCGCTTGCCATGTTTCTCCCGTCGAGCCAGAACATGGTTACTCCGTCATTTTGAACTTGAGGTGGCACCATGGAAACGAAGCCGTGTTCAGTGGCTGTGCCGTCATCGTGTGCTGTTCCTAAACGTGTCCAGCTTCTACCTTGGTCTTTTGATTGATAGAGCACGACGTCATATGCGTAAGGCTCATTGGGATCGGATGTTTCTGCCACATGGGCAACCATCGTTCCGTCTGGAGCTATTGTCATCGATGGAAAGTCTGCCCAGTTTGCAAAGATTGCGGAGCTGGTCGTAATGGTCGCTGATTTGGACGGTTGCCCTGACATGTCGATTTGCCGAACCATCACGCTCCACTTTGGCGTGGTGTCTGCAGCAACATCAAGGTCCGAGGATGCGGCGCGCTGCAACCAAGTCTGGTAGATCACATTTCCCTGCACAAACACATTGGGTCCAATAGCATCGTTCAGGGTTAACACTTCGAGTACGGAGGGCTGATTCTTCTGGGTTGGAGTCTCTTGTGGTTGGGCGAGAACCACGGCCCCCAGCGCCGAAGCGCATACCAAACTATACAGATACAGGGCTTTGGCTGCAACTGAAGCTACTCCTACGTGCCTTGGCGATGTGTGCATGCGATTTACTCCGTACTGTGTGAGGAACAAAGGTCTCTCGTGTGCTCCGCGCGTTAATCTGCGGGGGGGATTGCGATCGGGGGAATCATACCCCCTTGCAATCCGACCAGCCAGCAGAGGTTTGCCAATGTCTCGGCCGATTCAACAGTCCATGAAAATTTGTGAGTGAATCAACGAACCTTGTTCAAAGGACGTTCGTAAACCTGCTATACCTGGTGCGACTGAAGCATGCCTTGCTTCAAAGCTCGCCTCCTTCCGCAGGAGCAGTTCAAATCGCCGATGTGTATTTCCCGGATGACAACGTAATTGTTTGTCGTACCTGTTGTTGGTGTTTGTACGTCTATGTAGACCGATGGTCTTCATCGTATCACCACCCGACTGCAGATACGGGAGCGGTGCGTTCAACGCGGTGTTGAGGTTTGACCTTTGCAACGTGTGCGCGATCGCTACGGACCAAACGAGCAGTTATGTAAGGTGGCCACCCTAATCCGGAATTTGGATTGATGACGGACAGGCGTATGCAAGTAGTAGACTTTTGCAGAACGCACGTAGAACAACCATAACCCACGAGCACATTGCTCACATTGAATGAAAACTACTTTAGAAAGACGAGGCAACACTATGCAGACTATGAACACAAACCGTAACAACCGAATCATGATGGCTTTGGCCGCTGGCACCATGCTTGGCTTGACTTCCATTGCCAGTGCATTCCCGATGATGAGCTGGGTTGATATGGGCGGAGCCGCAGACGGCCAATCCCACCTGTCGGGCACCCAGACCCGAGCTATTGATTTCGCAGATCTTGATTTACAACGAATCGAATCCAATGCCGGCAACGCGAACGCCCTAGGTGGATCCGCGGATGCATTGGACGGCCAGTATCACCTGAGTGGTTCTGACTTGGGTAACCAGGGCAAGGCTGGGATCGCCGCCCGAAGTTCACACACGCTTTCCTACAACAGCGATGACGCATCCGATGCTTCATGGTAAATGACTCGGGGTCGCATTAGACAAGAACATGCAACCCACACAACAAGGTTCAGGGGAAACGGAATTCGTTTCTCTTCAAAAGAAACAGCCCCGATGTGATTCGGGGCTGTTTCGTGTTTGGAGTTAATTCAAATGGCTTTGGGGTAGGTCGCGGTTCCATCAAGATGAATTGAGAGTCGACACGATCGATCGGGTAATGCAAGTGTTTGTTACGGCCCAATTTCAACCCGAAGGCGAATATCCATCGAGTCGAGTGCTTGCATAAGAATCGTTTGATCACCAAATTCTAGATCAAGGTCGTTCAGCCAATCAGCTCGTATTTCGATGCCGTAGTTCGGCCGACCGCCCACTCGTTCGATATGAATATTCCCACCACCATCTTTGGGAAGCGGCGTGTCCTTCAACCATCGTTTGACAACCCTGAGCAAGATGTTGTAATCGCCACCAAACCCGATTGGTGTCCCGGGTCGAAGGTTGGGCGTCGACAATTGACTTTCCGTAACATCATATCCAAATGTTTCAATCAACGTCGGATAGCAGTCATAGAGTGCGTGTGGCGGTGGGTCATACATCCCGAGCAACATGTCCGAGTTGACCGGGTCATCCGGATTACCTTTCCCCGTAAACACATCATACCGCATGGGGAACAATCGAATTGGTCCAGTATCACCATCACTCAACAAGTATTCCTCAAGCCCCGTTTCGCCGTTCCACCACGGATCCCTTGAATCCTGCTCAAATCGGGCGATGATTTGTGCGCTCCGTAAGTCGGCCATATGCACGCCACGATCTTCTAATAATCTTCGCAATTTGAGCATGTCAAACTTGGTGTAAATGCGCCATTCGTTTTCCGGATCGTTGGAGGCACTCTGTTCATACCCAAGCGGTAACGCGTTGGGCGGATGAACCTCATCAATCACCTGGCCGTTTGAATCGACCTTTAAAGCGACTAGATCATTCTGTCGAATCCCAATTTCGACCCAGCGAGATGGTGCAATATTTTCATTGATTTCACACACCGCGGTGGGCCATTCTTCCACCAATGCGTCATACATTGTTTCAATAATCTGTTGGTGATTCGCCGCGGGATTAATCGCAAGGTTTGTCTGCTCCTCAGGATCATTGACGAGATCATACAATTCCAACTGTGGATCAATGATTGTAGAATTGGTTGGCCGTCCTTCGCGAGGCCGAAATGATCCGCCGGTAACATTGACGATCATCTTATATTTACTGTCCGTTACAGATACACGGTGCGCCTCAAACGCCTCCCGACTATTGGAAGGCCCGCCGGTGTACCATCGATTAATCACGCTGTTGATAGCAAACGCACGCTGGCCGACGGCATTGGAAGAATCCCGCAGCACGGGCGCGAAGCTCATGCTGTCGCGCGGCCGATCGCCACGATCATCTGTACCAACGAGCGCAAGATCGCATAGTGTTTCGTAGAAATCGATGTGCGAAACCAAGTCTTCGCGAATAACAGGCCGAGTTGGATCAACGTCTTTTGCCCCCGATATCCCTTCGCCGAACACAATCAAAGGCACTCGCACGCCACCTTCATAGAGTGTGCCCTTGGCGTGGCCGTGCGTCCAGCCGGCGGGCGCAAACGGATGGCCAAATTGCGTATAGGATGAAACGGGCGATCCGTCGTCACCGGTTGCAGGCGTCCCGTTGTCAGAAGTGATGATCACGATCGTGTTGCTGGATTCGACATACTTACCCGTGCTGTCCACAACTCCCAAGCGCATCAACAGTCTCGCCAGTTCTGAGTCGAGCGCATCAATGACCGCACGGTATCGGGATTGGTTTGTCTCGGGACCACTCTCATAATAATCGACCGCATCCAAGCCGCCGTGATCACCATCTAGAAGTTCCTCGCGTGCTTGCCACCAGTTCAATCCCTCATTCGGCACATCCTTCTTGCGGGAGTGCGGATCAATGGACCAAAAGAACATTGCGTATGGTCGATTCGGATCAACTGATTTAAACTCGTTGATGACCGCTTCAACATCGTTTCGTGCGGTGGTAACGCGATCAGTATCCATGGCAGATGTGTTATCGTTTGATAAATCGCAGATGAAAGGTGGAGCGCAGCCTTGATATTCTTGGCCATCCCACACGCCGATGTGTTGTTGATAAGCTCGATATCGGCCAAAGATGCCGCCAAACCCCTGATGCTCAGGCCTTTGGTCGCGCTGAAAATCGAATGCCTCGTTGAGGCTGCTATCTTTCGCATACCCACAATGCCACTTGTCGATTAAACCGGTGGCATATCCCGCCTGTTGTAACACTTCTGCAATCGTCGTTTCGTAGGTCTGGAGTGATGCGCGATTGCGCACTTGGACAGGGCGTTTACCCGACCCGATGACGTGCACTGCACCAGTATTCGATGCTTGTCTGCCCGTTAGAATACCGGAGCGAGTCGGCGAACAATATGGGTTGACGCGACATTGGGTAAACACAATCCCCTGTTTGGCGATGGTGTTGAGGAGCGGAGTGTCGTACAGCACATTATGGAATGTCCCGATGGGGTCGCCGAACGCGTCGTTTCCGTCACCGTCGTCAATGCGGATCGATTCAATCCCCTGGTCGTCCGTCATGATGAAAAGCAGGTTCGGCTGTTGATCTTGGCCAAAACAATATGTTGTGCTGGCCACAACATACAACACCAGGAGTGCGGCGGTTGTTGCAACGCTCGAATGTATTTGTATCGCGATTCTGGTCATAGCATTTCTCTACGCCGGTGGAGATTTGAGCGTTCAGACTCATCGTCCATCCGAAAAAAACAAATTCATGGTTTTTTGTTGATATCAAACCCGTTGAATACGAACAGACTCATCGAATGATTCGATTTATCTTGATGATGTGGTGCGGCAGCCCACGCCAGAACAACACGCGCGGGCAAACATGGATTCCACTTTACCAGAAATGGACGCAATTGCAACCCAAAACGCTGTTTTTCAAGCCCAGATTGCGCGTGGCGATCTCTATATACACCCAAAACACCCAAACCCCTCCCAATTTCTGCTAACCTTGACGGGAGTGACCCTAACACGACCCAACTCAATGCACAAATCACCGCCAGCCAGACAAGGTTGTTGATCTCCATCGTCCGAATAAGTTTGGCGTTTCATGCCTGTTTCATGAATTCAATGATGACTTGTCTGGTGGGTTGTTTCCTGATCAACTCAGCCGCTTCTGCCCGAACCACCCATATTCACAAAAGACGGCTTCTGGGGTATCTCTCGAAGTGAAGTGGCCTGATCATGGAGATCGGGCAGATCATGTTTGATTCGATCCTGCTGCCCTAGCGATCGCAACGCATATGCACGCGACGGGTATTGATCCTACTGTGGTTAGAATTGGCGAGTCAGCCTCATTCAAAAGGGTGGCTTGCGATTGATGACGAAATGACGAACAAATTGAACAAGATTGGTTCCGCGCCCGCTGTGGCCGACCAGTACCCTTGTCATTCTCAATACAATATGTGATTGTCTTTGGAAGGATATCAACGTGCAACGACTCTCTTCGTTTTGGAATAGCCGACCTCAACCCTGTTCGCCAATCCCCCAAACCGTGGCGGTGGATTGGCGATGGGCTCGACCCATCCGACAACTCGCAGCGGCGGGTGTCATACTCAGTGGTGTAATGGGAATATCCACTCTCCAACCCGTCTCGTGGGCAGCCGGATTCGCTGATGATTCACTGGCTGAGAACGTTGTTGAGACGACATATTCGGCTGATGAATACTCGTCGTATGTCGTGATGTCAGCCCGATTGGCGGATTTGAAAAATAGCCACCCAGACCTGTGCCGCTTGACCTCGATTGGCCAAAGTCTTGAGGGGCGTGACATATGGGTAATGACTATCGCTGCGCCGGGGGATGTTGACCCTGACGACAGGCCGGCACTGCTTGTCACCGCAGGGTTGGATGGAAATCGCCTCGTTGGAAGTACCGTCGCCATTGATGTGGTTGCGCAGTTGCTCGAAAACGCGGACAACGATGATACTGATGAAGATAGTGACGCCATCAGCGTTGCAGACTTCCTGTCTCGCCACACGCTGTACGTCATCCCCCGCGCTAACCCGGATGGCGTAGAACAATATTTCAAAGACGTGCAGTCAGAGTATGTCCGCAACACCAGATCGGATGATGCGGACCGAGATATGCGATCTGATGAAGATGGCCCCAACGACCTGAATGGTGATGGGCTCATCACCATGATGCGCGTCTTTGATCTTGATGACGCAGACATGATGTCCGACCCGGCAGATGATCGACTCAACGTCAAGCCAGATCGCATGAAGGGTGAGCGGGCGGCATTCAAACTGTACGTTGAGGGAATTGATGACGACGGCGATGGCGCAATCAATGAAGATGGGCCGGGCGGCGTTGATCTCAATATGAATTACATGCACGGCTACCCGGAACACAAAGACGGCGCAGGAATGTACCAACTCTCCGAGCCCGAATCGATGGCCGTCATTCGGTTTGCCCTTGATCACCAAAATATTGCCGCAACCCTAACCTACGGCCGACACGATAATCTCACCAACACTCCGAACGGCAAGGGAACCTACAAAGCAGGTACACCCAAGAATATCAAGCCGGACGATGTATCACTGTACAAAGCAATTGGCGAACAATACCGCGATATCACGGGACTCAAGAAAGCAAACACTCCGGACACCGGTGGATCATTTACTGCGTGGGCGTATGCACAATTTGGCGTGCCGTCATTTGCGACCCCCCTATGGAATGGACCAACCGCTGATGGGAACAGCAAAAATGGCGACGGAGCCGGTGAAGACGCTCAACAACCCTCTGAAAGCGATGAAGCGCAGGAGCCATTGACTCCCTCGGGTGTTGGAGACATCTCACAAGAAACACTTGATGAGTTGTTCGATGCCGCAGCGGCCGCCGGATTTGAAGTTACTGATGAAATGATTACGCAAATCACACCCGAAGCGGTTGAGCAATATGCCGCAATGTCGGGTATCAAGATTCGCCGAATCAAAGCTGACGAACCAGAGCCCGCTGATGTGGTTGAAGAAGACGACAGCGGCGGCAAGGGCGATGATGGAGAAAAAAAGAAGAAGGAGAAGCCTCGCGACAAAGAAGAAGCACGATGGTTGAAATACAACGATGAAGATCGCAACGGCGAAGGATTTGTCGCGTGGGAAACGATTGACCACCCAGAGTTTGGTGAAGTCGAGATCGGCGGTTGGCGACCGTATTTCAAGACCAATCCCCCTGCAGCAGAATCATCCGCGATTGCGGAAAAACAGGTTGAATTTATCTTAGATTTGGCTGCGAAGATGCCTTCGGTCTCATTGACGACACCAGATATCACCGCATTGGCGGATGGGTTGTACAAGATCGAAGCTTCCATTGTCAATGACGGGTTCTTACCCACCGGAACGTCGATGGCGGTGACGAACCGAAAAGCTCGGCCGTATGTCGTGCGACTGGGTGTCCCTAACCACACCATTGTCACGGGGCAACGTGTCCATAAAACTTGGAAAATCAACGGCTCCGGCGGACGGTATCAAATGCAATGGATCGTTCGAGCAGCATCGGGTAGCGCGCACACCATAACGGTGTATAGTGAAAAGTTTGGTGAGTTCACCCATGAAATCACCCTGCCCTGATGACGCTGCCCAACACTGTGTTTGATGACGAACCCCACACCCCCACGGTGAGCAAACTGATGTTCCCGACAAACGAAGTAACGAAATTGATCATGACGATGACACATACAAAAAAGACTGCATTGCAATTCCGGAGTGTTACGCTTGTGTCCGCCCTGTTGGCTGGTTGCACATTGGCAACAACCGCACCACCCACACTTGCTCAAGCGCAACACGAGAGCAAGGTCGACTTGCAATTCAATACGTATTACACCTTTGATGAGATGACGACCGCTTTACACGATCTCGTCAAAGCGTACCCCGACATGCTGTCGATCCAATCGCTCGGCCAGAGTGTTGCCGGCCGCGATATGTGGATTGTTACACTGAACAATCCCAAAACGGGAAAAGACACCGACAAGACAGCCATGTTCATCGATGCCAACATTCATGGCAACGAAGTGCAGGGTGCGGAAACGGTGCTCTACTCCATTTGGTATTTGACGAAGAGTTATGGCAAGATTGATCACATTACCAAACTTGTAGACGAGCGAGCATTTTACTTCCTGCCTATGGAAAATCCGGACGGGCGATCTGTCTTTCTTGAAGAGGCATCCACGCCTCACCATCTGCGGGGCGGCATCAAGCCCACCGACAACGATCATGATGGGCTGTACGACGAAGATGGATATGACGACCTCGATGGTGATGGGCACATCACATCAATGTGGATGCCCGATCCGCTAGGTCGATTTAAGCGCGATCCGAAAGATGATCGTTTCTTCATTCGTGTTGGTCAAGATGAAGAGCCCGGCGGATGGACCAACTTGGGATCCGAAGGTTATGACAATGATGATGATGGAAGTATTAATGAAGACGGGATCGGTGGATACGATCCGAATCGCAATTGGCCGAGCGATTGGCAGCCGCTGCATGTACAGTATGGTGCGGATGACTATCCATTCAGTTTGCCTGAAACGCGCGCCATTGCCGATTTTATTGAAGTCCATCCAAACATTGCGGGCTTCCAAAGTTATCACAATACGGGCGGCATGATCCTGCGTGGCCCGGGGGCGAATTATGTATCGTACCCGCGCGAGGATACCCGCTTTTATGACAAACTGGGCGCGGAAGGCGAAGCGATTTTGCCGTTCTACGACTACATGATTATCCATGAAGACTTGTACACCGTACACGGCGGCGAGGTGAATTGGGCGGCAGAAGGATTGGGTATTGCATCGTTCACGAATGAACTGTGGACGGATAAAAAAATGTTCCAGCGGCAGGACGGCCCCTCGCAAGAGGAACGAAAGAAGTTTCGCGACCTATTGCAATTTGGTGATGTCTATGTGCCGTACAAGGAATTCGACCATCCCCAATTTGGGATGGTGTTGATCGGCGGAACGAAGAAATACTCGAGTCGCGTTACACCACCCTGGGCACTCGAAGAGGGTTGCCATCGCAACTTTGCGTTTACCATGTTCCACGCTGATGAAATGCCCCAAGTCTCATGGGGGAAGCATGACGTGCGCTCCATCGGCGACAATTTGTGGCAAGTCACGGTGCAAGTGGAAAATGACAAGATCATTCCCACCATCACCGGGCAAGCGCGCGTTAACCGCATCGGTAATCGTGACTATATGGAATGTAAGACACTGGATAAGCGTGCAGACGTTGTCGCGTCGGGCTCTGCCTCATCGTTCTTGCCCCATATCAAGATGACAAGCCCGACCGAACATCAGCCCGAACGCATCTGGAATGCCCGAGGAATCGGCAGCGAAAGCCAACGTATGTTCCGCTTCCTCGTCACCGGATCTGGCGAAGTTCAACTCGAGTATTACAGCCAAAAAGGTGGGACGATTACGATGAATATCCCGCTCGAAGAATCACTCGCCACGCTTGATGACGAGAGTAACGAGTAGACACTGTTTCCGAAATTCATATAACCAATAACGAATCAGGGGGACGCAATCACATGCGTCCCCCTGGCTCATTAATGGTGTGTTCAATTCGGGAATGCTGTTTACGCATTCGCGATTTTAGTGTTTACGATTTGCAGAATCTCTTTTTCGAGCGCGAGTGTTTGGTCTTCAACGGCTTGTCCGCGTTCGACAATGTCCTTTGCCCACGGCTTGTCGGCCAAACCTGCCGCATTGATCTTGACATTGAGAAATGCGCCCATCACTGCGGACCGTGCACATAGTGCGCCGACACCTACATCGGAAATACTACTCTCCATGCCATCGTTGGCCATCGCTTTGATCACTTCCATTGCGCTGAACGAAACTTCCATCACGTGGAACGGAATTTCCGTTGCACCCTTGGTCGCATCTTGAATGGCTTGTGTACGCGCCGCTTTTTCGTCGGCTGAACCTCTGGGCAAACCAAACGCATTCATGATCTCATTAAACGCATCGGTGTCCGCATCGATCAGACGAATCAACTCATCGTGACACGCTTTGCCTTTGACGGCCCAATTCGAATAGGCTTCCCATTTGTCGTCCCAGCCGCGCTTGTGAGAGGATAAGTTGGCGACCATGGTTCCCAGCGCCGCCCCAAGCGCGCCAAGATTGGCTGCAACCGATCCGCCGCCGGGCGCAGGTGATTCGGATGCGGTTTCGTAAACGAAATCCGCTACACTCAAATCAACTAACCGAACTTTTGTTTTATCGCGAATGGCGTACTCAATGATCTTTTCATTTGGTTTGAATTCATACAATTCATCCAAACCAAGTGATTTCACGGCGATTTTGATCAACTCACGATCAGAAACACCTAGCGACCGATTCTGTTTCGCTAGAAAATATCGGCCCGCATCAAGCATTGCGTTGAGTGGTATCAAACCCACCAACTCTGAGCCGGTCACACGAATACCTCGGTTGAGTGCGCTCTTGCACACTTCATCAAACGCAATGTGGGCGGGTGTGATACTAATGTTTGTCAGGTTCATCGAAATTTGTGCTACACCAAATTCTTCGATGAACCACCCAATCGCCTTACAGCATTTGAGAGCGCCGGGTGTGTACACCGGCTTACCATTTTCATCGAGCACCTTCTTGCCTGTTAGTGGATCACCTTCTCTTTTCACCCGGCCTCGTTCGCGAACATCAAACGCAATCGCATTTGCTCGCCGCGTGGATGTTGTATTCAAATTGATGTTGTATGCGACCAAAAAATCACGTGCGCTGACTGCG
>PJEL010001203.1_pt1 | contig 27240 bp, 22 predicted proteins | sample 1853271 | NCBI WGS metagenome assembly PJEL01 (sample SAMN08108733, study PRJNA415343) | Invertebrate metagenome, whole genome shotgun sequencing project. | host: Globobulimina | place: Sweden: Gullmar Fjord | collected 2015-08 | reverse complement strand
TGCAACCTTCTCGCCATCAAACTCTTTCGTTATAAAAGAAGCACTTCGCGTTTCAGTCAGATAAGGCTTAACAATTTCGTTGTCCGCTAAGGTATGAGTTTTATTGATATCCTCATTCGATAGATTCCAGTTACCGGCCAACAGTGGGAATTTGATTCTTTTAGCGAAAATCGCAACGGGCTCATTACCCATGTCTAGCTCGTGATTGCCGAGCGTCATGGCATCTATATTAAGGGCATTCAACAAATCGGCGTTGGCTTTTCCCTTGAATAAAGAAAAGTACAAAGTGCCCTGGAAGCAGTCACCAGCATGCAGGAACAGGGTTCCAACCTTCTGACGCTGGGCATCTTGTTCTATTTGTTTGAAGCGTGTTGAAATTCGAGCAAAGCCACCAGTACTGACATAAGGTTCAATGATGTGGTTGTTCATTTTAAGTGATAGCTGTAACGAGGTTGGTTCAAAGTATGAGTGGGTGTCGTTGATGTGTGCCAACACTATTTTTGTCGGCTTATTCTTTTTAGTCATATTTTCTTCTCTCTTTGTCCCTTCATACTAGGTCGAGAATCATGACAGAATCGTGAATTTTATGAAACTGCACTGCAAAAAAATTCTCGAGATAGATCAAAAATCCCATTTTGATCCGTATAAATAAACAACGGGTTTTGTGACAGGTGAGCATACCGGATTGGTATTTTTCGATTATGATTAAAGATATCTGTTAGCTTTCAAACAATTAGCAGAGCCTTCCGTTAGGAGTAAGCCTATGCAACTAGAAAGAATCGAGATTTCTGGCTTTCGAGGTATAAAGCGCATGTCTCTTGCGTTTGATGAGTTAACCACGCTGATTGGTGAAAACACTTGGGGCAAGTCTTCATTATTGGATGCTCTATCCATCGTACTTCCATCAGATGGCGTTCCATATCATTTTAAAATGACCGATTTTCATGTCGATTACTCTGTTTCACACCCACAATCTCAACACCTCCAAATAGTTCTCGCATTAAAAGCCAGCGATAAAAGTGAACTAAATGCCGGGCGTTATCGCAAACTAAAACCCATTTGGGTTCAAGATGAGTTCGGTGTGTTCCGTATCTATTACCGAATCAGTGCGACGTTAGAGCAATATGAAGCCACCACTCATTATGCTTTCTTAAATATAGAGGGAAACCCACTAAAGTTGCACCATTCTGAAAAGCTCGCTCAAGAGTTGATGACATTGCACCCAGTGATCCGTCTGCGTGATGCAAGACATTTTGATCGTCCTTTCAATAGTAAATCACTCAACCACAATGCTCATCTCCATACCAATGGGCATAATGGTAACGGCAACAACGAAAATGGTAGCGCGAATAGCCACGCCAGTACTGGTCATGGAAACGGGCACAATAGCAATGGGCGTCAAGCTCGAATAGAGAAACGAATTGATAATACATGCCGACGATTGATGGCAATCCCTGGCCATGTAAACAAAGGCGAAATGCGTAGCAGTCTAGAGTCTATGCAAAGCCTAATTGAGCATTACTTTTCTTTCAAAAGCACTGCTCGCCGCAACCCTAGAAAACCGAGGGACGGTTTACTCTACTCTGCAGGCGCAAACGATAAGAGCATTCATCAGCTTGTAGAAGAAACTAAAAACAAACAAACTCGCCTATTATTCATGGGTTTGCTCAATGCCTACCTTCAAGCAAAAGGGCCGAATGAATTAAGGCGATGTGCACGCCCCCTTTTGATCCTCGAAGATCCAGAAGGCCGCTTACACCCAACGCACTTGGCAAGGGCTTGGAGCTTGATGCAGAAATTACCGATGCAGAAAATCCTCACCACCAACAGTGGTGACCTTCTAGCTGCGGTACCTCTACAATCGATTCGTCGATTGGTTCGCCATTCAGACAAAACCATCGCTAACCAACTCAACATGAATCACTTCAGCAAAGATGAGTTGAGACGAATTGGTTTCCATATTCGTTTCCACCGCTCTGGTGCATTGTTTGCCCGCTGCTGGTTATTAGTGGAAGGTGAAACCGAAGTTTGGTTATTCAACGAATTAGCTAACCAATGTGGCTATAACCTTGCCGCTGAAGGTGTTCAAATTATCGAGTTCGCTCAGTCAGGTCTTAAAGCGCTAATTAAGGTTGCACAAGAGTTTGGTATCGACTGGCATGTAGTGACCGATGGCGACGCGGCAGGTAAAAAATACGCAGCGACCGTTTTATCAAAGCTTGGTAATGACCAAGAACGACACCGCTTAACTGAATTACCTGATAAAGACATAGAACATTACTTGTATATGAACGGCTTCGAGAACTTTTTCCGTGACATGGTGAAAATTCCATACGATCACCCTATTCCTCCAAAGAAAGTAGTCGCTAAGGTACTCAAAAAACACGCAAAACCCGACCTTGCATTGGCGATAGTTTCTCATTGCGAAAATCAGGGGCAAGAATGTATTCCATTATTGCTGAGGTGGACCCTAAAACGCGTCATCACTATGGCAAACGGGAATACTTAAATAACTAGCATCTAGCACCTAGCACCTAGCACCTAGCACCTAGCACCTAGCACCTAGCATTCAATTTGTCTGATCGATGTTATAATTTCAATTTTAAACAAATACTTAAGCTTATTATCACAATAACAATCAAACAAAAAAGGCACACCAAACGGTGTGCCTGTATAAATCGATATACAAATTAATTGGGGATTATCTTGCAAGAGTTAACCGTGACTAAAGCGTCAATACTTAACGTATTTATTAAGCCTTTGCCTGTTTAGCGTGTTGTTCAACAACTTCCGAAGATTGAGTCGATTTCTCGTGAAGCCATAGCCCCGTTGCTTTCATCAAGTATCCGAATACACCACCAAGCAGCAAAGACGGCACTACAAGTTGCCAATCGCCACCTGCAGCAAACGTAGCACAACAACCAATAAAGGTGCCGGGGATATAACCTAGCCACGCTTGTTTCGCTTGAATACACATAAAGAAAGCAACGATAGCGGTAATCATATAGCCTAAAATCTCTAGACCTGCGAAGGTTGAGCTTTCGATAATCACCATTGCCCAGAATACACCTGTCATATTGGTTAATAAGCTGCTTGCTAGCCCTTTTACACCGCCCGTTGGCGAAGCAAAGTAACTGGTGCAACCTAAGAAACCTGCCCATGACAACAGACCGAAGGAGATAGCAATCCACCCCCATAGACCTGACAAGATACCTGTTGTTAATGAAATCGCGACTAATGTACTCATACTATTTCTAAAGCCTAACTGTAGGGTTTCTACAACCGGATTTAGCCTCACTTAAAATCAAGTGAGTATATTATGTGAAGAGAGCTCTGATTTAGCCGATCATGATCACATTAATAATGTATGCGAATGTGCATTTATCACTATATAGAGACCGAAATCGCTTATTCAACATATTTGGTTATTAGTATTTTATCAAATCTAGGTTACAGAACCGACCGTTTACCTTTCATCATGCGTTTACCTTCACGCTTAATGCACTCAGCGAGTGGGTTCTCTGCCATGTCAGCACGCCAAATAAAGGACAGCGTTCTTTCCATTTCTAGCTCAGGAACATTCAACGTCACCAGTTGGCCTGACTCAACAAATTGTTCGACATCTAGATAAGGTAAACACGTTAAATATGGGCCGTTTGCAACCAAACTTCTTAAAACAGGAACGTGTTCGTACTCTCGCCAAACGTCGAGATCGCCAATTAAATGATGAATAGAGCTATCAAAAACTTTGCGGGTACCTGAGCCGTGCTCGCGTAATACCCACTTCGCTTGCTCTAATTGCGCCAAACTTACTCGTTCTCGCTTGGCAAACGGGTGATGAGCCGACGCAACCACCGTTAAATGGTCAGTACACCATACTTCTTGGTGAACACGGTTGTCGTCACAACGACCTTCGATTACGCCCAAGTCGTATTGATAATCTAATACGCCATCTATTACTGCATCCGTACTTTGCACCCCAAGTGAGATTCGCATCTCAGGAAAGTCGTTATCAATAATACTGATGAGATCTGGGACGAGGTGTTCCGCAGGGGTTTGGCTTGCACCTAATTTGAGCTCACCACTCAGTAAATGCTGCTCATAAAAACCCATCTCAATTTGCTGCGCATCTTGCAGTAAACGCTTCGCTTTTGGTCTCAACCACATGCCCCAATGAGTAAGGGCCATTTGCTTGCCTTGCCTTTCAAACAAAGGCCTGCCAAGCATTTTTTCCAACTGTGCAAGAGACATACTTGTCGCCGACTGAGTTAACGCCAACTTGTCTGCTGCCTGACTAACACTCCCGGAATCTGCTACTGCATCAAATACCGCGAGTTGCTTCAATGAATAACGCAAAATTGATCCTTAATGCTTCTAATTATTTGTGTCCAAATGCTCGTTTTTTATAAAGCCGATGAGCAATCAATTTCATTCTACGCGTAACCAAATCTATATCAATAAATTTGATGTGGTTTCTAAAAATTATCAATTTTACCTCTACCTCTCAACCCCCTAATCTGTAATGGCAGGACACAACGAGCCCTGTAAAACACTACTGATTAACTCAGTCATTAACACTAGGAATTAAACATGACGGATTGTTCAAGGGGGGAATATGGCAACAGGCACTTCTGAAAATCATCAACTGTTCTCACCAACAGAAATGATGGCGGAAGCAGAGAAGTTTGCACTAAGTAAGGCAAGTAAAACCAGCAGCATGACATTGAGTTTGGCAATCATGGCTGGTGCATTCATAGGGCTTGCTTTTTTATTCTACATCACGGTTACCACCGGTAGCGCTGATGCGGGATGGGGATTAAGTCGCTTAGCTGGCGGCCTAGCATTCAGTATGGGTTTAATCTTAATTGTTATTTGTGGTGGTGAGCTGTTTACCAGTTCGGTGTTATCAAGCATCTCATGGGCAAACAAGCAGATTACTTTCACCAAGATGCTTTCAATCTGGGGCAAGGTTTACGTAGGTAACTTTGTTGGTGCGATGTTCCTTCTGGCGTTAGTCAGCGCCGCAGGCTTGTATCAACTTGATGGCGGACAGTGGGGCTTAAACGCTCTTAACATTGCTCAGCACAAGCTACACCACAGCCCTGTTCAAGCTTTTGCTTTGGGTGTGCTTTGTAACTTACTGGTGTGTTTAGCAATTTGGTTAACGTTTAGTTCTGCGAATGCGATGACTAAAGCAATGATGACCGTATTACCCGTAGCGATGTTCGTTAGCTCAGGCTTTGAACACTGTGTGGCAAATATGTTCATGGTTCCACTAGGCATCACGATTCAAGCGTTCGCACCAGAGAGTTTTTGGATGCAAATTGGCGCGACACCAGCTCAGTACGCAGACCTTAATGTCGTGCAATTTGTTACCGCAAACTTAATACCAGTGACAATAGGCAACATCGTAGGTGGCTCGGTATTAGTCGGCTTAGCTAATTGGAGCATCTACCGTCGCCCACAACTTAAAGCAGCAAAAATTACAGCAATTACACAAACAACAGAAATCACGTCAGTTAAGGAAATCACTATGAACACAGCAACTACTATCAAGCAAATCATGAACACTCAACCAATAACACTTAGCGTAGAAATGCCTACCTCTGTTGCAATTGATACACTTTTAGACGCTCAACTTGTTAGCGCTCCTGTTTGTGATGTTGAAGGCCGCCTTGTAGGTATCTTCTCTGTTCATGACGTAATGGTTGACCTATGGTGCCAGGATTACATCCCTACTAAAGGTCAAAAAGTGGTAGACCTAATGAGTCGTGACGTAGTCGCTATCGATGCTAACGACAAGCTAGTCGATGTTGCTGAGTTCTTATGTATCGACAAAGAGCAACTATACCCAACAACAAGTATGGGCTTCGCCACTCGCCTGACTTCTCTTTCTCTAGAAGAGCGTGCAAAAGCGATGAAAGTAAGCCAACCACACATGCTTCCAGTGCTAGAAAATGGCGTGATGGTAGGTGTACTGACTCGCATTGAAGTTATGCAAGCACTGCGTCCTATCTATGGCGACCGACTAAACGTGGTTCCACAAGCTGAGCTAGAAACGGCTTAACTAACGGCTACTTGCAAAGCTAGAAACAGATTAACGAATCTAAAGCTGAACTATTAGGGATTAGTAGTTCAACTGGATAACTCAGTCATAGCAACGTTGACTGGCTAGAGGCAAATGGTGGCTTTTGACGTAATAAAAGGTTTGACACAAAACAGACCTAAACGCGTTGCCATTTATCTCAATAAAAAAGGCGCAAAGTGAAAACTTTGCGCCTTTCTCTATTTCTAACTGTCGCTTTCTTGATATCAATTAAACTTTTGATACTTTTTAAAATGTTGATATCAGACGACCATTGTGAATAGCTAGATTACTTCTTTACACCTTCAACGTGCAGATCCATATCGACATAGCTTGAAGCGCCCATTACAGGAATATTGAAGTCAGCAAGTTCTAGGCGAGTCGTACCAACAAAACCAGCACGCTCACCACCCCATGGGTCTTGGCCAGCGCCAATGAATTCAGCTTCGATAACGATAGGCTTAGTGACACCATGAAGTTTAAGGTCACCCATTACTTCAAGTTTGCCGTCGCCTTTATCAACCACTTTTGTGCTGTTGAAAGTGGCATCTGAAAATTTGCTTGCATCAATGAAGTCAGAGCTACGGATGTGCTTATCACGTTCTGCGTGGTTTGAATCTAGGCTTGTTGTATCAATAGTTACATTTATTTTTGATGCTTCAATATTGCTTTCATCAAATGAAAAATCACCTGAGAACGTATTAAAACGACCCTGGATAAAGCTGTAACCTAAGTGGCTAACTTTAAAATTAACTGAAGCATGTGCGCCTTTTGTATCAATCACGTAATCAGCGGCGTTCGCAGCGAAAGGCATTGCCACAGCAAATGCTAATCCTGTAGCGATAATTGACTTATTCATTTTGAAGCTCCTATCATTTTTCGTAGCGTATCGTCTTTGTCGATAACGTGGTGTTTTATCGCCGCTAAGGCGTGTACTGATGCCATAATGATCAGTACCCATGCAGCGTAGTAGTGAATCGTTCCTGCAAGATCAGATTGGTTTGCAAACAGTTCGCCCATACTTGGGACAGTGAACCAATTGAATACCTCTATCCCGCGACCATCTGATGTAGAAATCAAATAACCTGAAATAAATAAAACCGCTAAGTTTATGTACATAAAACCGTGAGCAATCTTAGCAGCTGCGACTTCATAGCTTTTACCTTCCACCTTGGGTGACGTGGTAACTAGTTTCCAAAGCAAGCGAACAACGGTCACTGTAGCTAAAAGAATACCTACCGAACGGTGATAGTCTGGTGCTGTTTTGTACCACTCGCTGTAGTACGAAAGATCAACCATCCACAGGCCCACACCAAATAAGCCAAAAATTGCTAGAGCTGAAATCCAATGCATCGCTCGTGCTAAAGGGTTGTAATTTCTAACGTTGTTGTCCATGCATCTTTTCCGAATGTTAACGAGTAGTGTAGTTTTAAAAAGCGTACCCTACACCAAGTTTGTGTAACATATTATTTACCAAGCTTTACATTAGTTACATCATTTCAATCTAAACGAGTTATTCAAATTTTTTGAACAAGTGGCTATTTTCTTGAACCAGTCACTCTTTTACCTGAACAACGCGCATTGTTTTTAAATTTCAACGATTTGTTCAATCTCGTAAAGCTCATCTGCAATATCTAACATTTTACGTTCCATCACTTTTTGAGCATCTTCTATCCCTTTGTTGTAATAAATCGCACCAAATTTTTTACTGATGAAGTCCACTATAAACTCGGTATCAAATTGCCCTACTTCTATATCGATCTCATCCTGCAGATACTTTTGAAGAGCATCAGTAAGCTCAGACTTTTGTTTTGAATCTAATTGAATAGTCATAAATGTTTCCGAATAAATACGAGTAGAAGAACTGTGATTAGCTGACTAAGATTAGGTGAGCTAAACGCAATTGATAATGAGAGATGGCTACAATTCTGGTTGCTCACTGTAATCCTAGTAACTCACTATAATTCCACATAATTTAGAAGACAGACCACTAGACTGCCAGTGCTATCCATAAAAAAGACTTGGAATAGCTAATTTTGATAGAGGGATCAAGAACTCACGTTTTGCTCATAGGTAATGGCACACAAATTACCGTACTATTGCCCATCAATAAGATAGTAACTATGTATAAGGGACTTCATTGTTATTAGATCTCGTGATTAAAAGCGTTAATCAATTTCAAGACGACTGTCTAAAGCTCTGTGAACACCATTACCCTACCGTACACAACCAAGGGATCAGTGAACACCACATAGGAAAAGCGTTTGCTCGACGAATGGAACACACCTTCGTGAGTTTTAATCATGTGAGCAACATCAGCCCACTCGAAATGTTCTCTTCTGGTGATAGCCCTCGTCACTTCCGAATTTCTTCTGAAATTGGTACGGTTTGGATGATTAGCCATCATATGGTGAGCGCCGGAAAAACGTGCCGCAAAAAGTTAATGCTAGACATTCATAAATGGCAATCAGAGTACGGATTTGCCATTCAACCTAACGATCTTTTGATTATTGTCTCTGACCATTGGATCAGCAGAAGTAAGACTAGCGGTGAGCTTTTGCACTGGTGGATGGGAGAGTTGCCTGACGAAATATCCGAATACAACCAACAGGGCATCACATTAAGAGAGAGCGAATCTCAGTTTGCTACTGATTTAAATCGTAATTTTAGAATTAGCCCGTGCTTTATTAAATTCGGACATCCTTTAAAACGGTCAGGAAATCAACAATTAGTTCGTAAATACTTACAACTTTATGCAGTACTTCAATGGCAATAAGAATACGAGTCAATTTTTAAATTTAATATTTAAAGTAAATTTTTGACTTTCACAAAGTATTTTATAACCGAAAACTTTTCTTGTGTTCATTAATTATCCAAATGTCAATTTTGAATGATTAATAACCTTTACGCTAACTTTATCGATTATGAGAGATAGATATCATTTCTATGTAACTGGTACAGTCTCTTTAATTCTTAACTTTGATGCCCTCCCAAAATCTAAGTCTTTAACCCTACTTTTCTCTGGTGTACTGGTGCTCTAGCCTTATATTAGTTGTGGTTACTATGCGATAGGTTCCTTAGCCATTAAATTCACTGCGGCAATGAAATGGCAGGAAGTGATAATTGAGACTAATTACTGATATCATTTATCATCCTGATTTTTCGTTAATTATATTTATTTAAATATTGACGCTGTAAATGAATTTTTATTAATTGACAATTTACTAACACCTGTCAATATTGTGACAGCCATGGCGAATGTTTTCGTCACTGAATAAACACCTTTACTAACGACTATGATTCTATCAAACAGAAGTGAATTTATTAGCTGTATATCCGTGGATACCGATATGCAGTTTATTGCTAAATACCAAGATCTAACACTTAAAAGTGTCTATCAACCGATATTTGATTGTTCTATGGCTCAGATAGGCGTAGAGGCTTTAGTTCGCCTATCGAACGGCAAGGGTGAAATTGTTCGTCCTGATCACTTCTTCCATTCCGACGAAACTTTATGCGTTGATAAGATCAATGTAGAAAGGCTGAGTAGAGCTATCCATATCCGCAACTTTGCACAATCAAAAATTCGTCACTTACACCTGTTTTTGAACGTGCTCCCGAACGTTGGTGAGCTGTTTGCCGCAGAAAAAGTAAGCGACAGTCTGTTGGCTAAACGCCTCCATGAACTGAACCTATCATCGTCTCAAATAGTAATGGAATTGGTTGAACTTAATGCAGAAAGTGAAGAGCGCTTGAAAGACGCCGCCCACTCACTCGCACAAAATGGATTTCAAATCGCGGTCGATGATTTTGGAACACAAGCTTCAACCGAGCAACGCGTTCGTCATATCAATCCTCATATAATAAAAATAGACCGATCTGTTATGCTCGACTTCGAAAAAGGCAACACTCGTGAAATGACCTTAGTACTAGAGCTTGCTAACCAAATTGGCGCCAAGACCGTAATTGAAGGAATTGAAACTCAGCAACAACTCGTTGCAATGCAAAGTTTAGGCTTCGATATGTATCAAGGCTACCACTTAGCCATGCCAGAGCCGATTGAGTTGGATATACGCCTCGCTATCTAAAACCGCTTATCTATAGAAGCTGCTTTTCCATTGATTAGCGGCTTTTTAACTCCTGTTGGTTAACTCTCTTTTATAGACCTAACGCTTAGCCTTAGCACTTCGTTCGTCTTGTGTTTTTATCTAGCACTTATAAAAAAGCCCAGTCAAGATGACTGGGCTGGCTTAAAAGAATCTGTTTTATATCAATCCCTAATAACCCGCAGTGGACGGTTTGATTCTATAAAGGATAGCGAACATCACTGGTACTACTATTAGCGTTAGTACTGTAGCAAAACCTAAGCCTGCCATGATGGTGATCGCCATCGAGCCAAAAAATGCATCAAATACCAAAGGTATCATGCCTAAGATAGTCGTTAACGCTGCCATAGAAACCGGTCGCACACGGCTGATCGCGCTATCCACAACCGCTAAGTATGGGTCTTTACCGGTTGATAATTCAGTGTTGATCTGGTCAAGCAATACAATACCATTCTTCAAAATCATGCCACTTAGACTTAGTAAGCCTAAGAACGCAGTGAAGCTGAATGGCATATTGGTACCTAACAAACCAATCGAAACACCAATGATTGAAAGTGGAACCGTAAACCAAATCACAAGCGGCTTACGAACCGAGTTAAACAGAAGCATTGTGATGATAAACATCAGCAAGTAACCCATTGGTAGTGAACCAAATAGAGATTCTTGCGCATCTTTGGAACTTTCGTACTCGCCACCCCAACTAATCTCGTAACCTGCAGGTAGAACGAGTGCTTCAACCTTTGGTTTTACCCTAGCGAACAAGCTAGCTGGCGTTTCGTCACCCAACACATCGTGGTCGGCAAGTACGGTTAACGTGCGTTTTCTGTCACGACGTTGAATCAGCGGTTCAGACCATTGAAGTTCAACCCCATCGATCACTTGTTCAACGGGAATGTATGTTTGCAGCGATGGACTCCAGATTTTCACATTATTCAGTGATTCAAAATCAAAACGTTCGGCTTCAGGCAAACGCGCTACGATAGGCAACATATGAGTACCATCACGCAGTAACCCAATGTTGTAACCACCAAATGCCATTTGTAACGTCTCAGACAAATCAGTCTTTGAAATGCCAAGACGACGAGCCTTTGATTCATTGAACAGTGGCACTAACTCTTTAGTACGTTCACGCCAGTCATGACGAACATTTCGAGATCCCGGATCCGCTAACAAAATATCTTCTACTTGAACCGCGATGCTGCGAAGTATCTGTGGGTCTGCGCCACAAATACGTGCTTCTATTTTTGAAGCTGGTGACGGGCCAAACTCAATCAATTTGAATTGGAACGTCGGTTGTTCAAATTGGTTGGCTAAGTCCTTGTCTAACTCTTCTAGCACTTCAAACATGGTGTCACGGTCAGTCGTTCGAATTTGTAGCTGACTGTACGCTTCGTAACTTTTCTCTGGTTGATATGTAAGCGCAAAACGTTGCATACCCTGCCCAACCGTTGTTGTCACAAACTCCACGTTATCTTGCTGGCGAATATAACTTTCAACCTTTTCGGTCTGCTTGATCGTTTCACGAACATCAGTGCCTTCCGGCATCCACATGTCTACATAGAACATTGGTGTGTTTGATGGTGGAAAGAACTGCTGTTTCACCATCCCAAAGCCGACTACGGAAACTGCTAATAGCGCAACCATACTGACAACAGTAAGCCATCTAAATCGAAGCGCTACTTTCAGACACACACCAAATACAACGAACAAGATGCCTTTGTAAGGGTCTTCGTTTTCATCAACTTTGTCTTCTTCTTTAAGCAACATTTCAGCAAGGAAAGGCGTTAATGTTAGCGCCGTTACCCAACTTAAGAATAGCGAGAAACACAGTACCCAGAACAACGAGCCCATGAACTCACCTGTTGCATCTTTCGACAAGCCGATAGGCGCAAAGGCTGTGATAGCAATAATGGTCGCACCCAATAGTGGCCATTGTGTTTGTGTCACGATGTCTTTCGCTGCTTGAAGTTTGGTCTTACCTTTTTTCAAGCCAACCAGAATACCCTCAACAACAACAATCGCATTATCCACCAGCATACCCAATGCGATAATCAGTGCACCCAGTGAGATACGGTGCAGTTCTACATCGTTGTAGTCCATAAGAATGAAGGTACCAAACACCGTCAATAAAAGTACCAAACCAATGATTAAGCCACTGCGTAAACCCATTGCAAACAGCAGCACAATGATAACGATAGCAACCGCTTCAACTAAGCTAATCAAAAAGTCTGCAACTGATTTGTCTACTTCTTGTGCCTGGTTATAGAAGTAGTTCAATTCTACACCGGCAGGTTTAATGCTTTCTAAGCGATCCAACTCCGTATCAAGCGCATTGCCAATTTCGACTACGTTTACACCTGACGAAAAGGCGATACCTAGGTTTATAGCCTGCTTGCCGTTGTAAGTAAGCACATTGCCAGGCTTTTCTTGAATGCCACGCGTAACATCAGCGACATCTTTAAGGCGAATTAAGTTACCCGTGTCACGACCATGAATGATCAGGTTTTCAAGTTCTTCAACGGTATTGAGCGTACCATTAGGTCTAATCGTTAAGCTTTGACCGTTTAGCATCACTTCACCAGCCGATACCACACTGTTTTGCTGTGCTAATAAAGAGGTTACGGTCGACATATCTAAGTTCAACGCAGCTAAGCGTTCAAGTGACATTTCAACAAACATTTGTTCTTGTTGATCACCGGCAATGCTGACTTTCCCAACGCCTTCTACAAGTTCAATTTCACGTGTTAGATAGTCAGCGTATTGCTTCAATTCAACAGAATCATAGCCGTCCCCCGTTAGCATAATCATGACGCCGAACACATCACCAAAATCGTCGATAATCTGAACAGAATTAACACCACTTGGAAGCGTAGGTTGAAGATCATTAATTTTACGACGCATCTCATCCCAAATCTGTGGTAGCTCGTCCGGACCGTAATCCATCTTCATACTGACCATTATTTGAGACATGCCACTCGATGAGGTCGACGTAATCTTATCGATATAAGGGAGCTGTCTTATCTCTTTTTCAAGTGGATACGTCAGCTCTTCTTCAACTTCCATTGATGTGGCGCCAGGGTAAGTTGAAATAATCATGGCATCTTTGATGGTAAAAGCTGGGTCTTCTAAACGGGATAGATTACCAAAAGATGTGACACCACCGATGGCCAAAATGACGAGAAACAACCAACTGATTACTTTGTTCTTTATTGAATATTCTGCGATGTTCATTCTGCTTTTCCTGACAATTTGATTCCGTCACGGAGTTTTCTTAAATTTGAATTTACGAGTTGATCACCTTGCTCAACACCGTGAGCGACAAGTGCGCCTTTACCACTGATCTTTTCAACTTCAACTTCGCTTTTGAACGCTTGTCCATCTTCGAGTTTCCATACAAAAAACTGGGTTGCTTCACCCCCAGCTTGTAGCGTTGTCATGGGTAATTCATAGCCTTGAACATCACTTAGACCCGCTTTAGCCATATCTACATTTACCGTAACACTTGTACCTGGTAAAACTTCGTTCTTAGGTTGTGGCATCTGCATCCAAAATTCATAAGTACGAGATTGTGGGTGTAATTCACTGGTGTGTTCTAAATACGTCAATGGATATTGACCAGTATGCCCACCGAAAGTCGCTTGAGGGCGGTAACTGTTTGACCGCATATTTGGGCTGATTGACGCTAAGATTGAATCTGAGACTTGAATTCGCACATACACCTTTTCGTTTTGATACAAGCTCAATAAAGTTTCACCCGGTGTTACATTTTCAAAGCGCTGTTTATCTACTGTTGAAACCGTTCCAGAAAATGGTGCTAAAAGCTCGGTGTAACTCAGCTTACGCTCTGCCGCAGCCAAGTTAGCCGATGCCAATTTGTAGTTAGCGGTTAGTTGATCGTGTTCAGATTGAGATAGCATCTTGCTGCTGAACATCTCAGTACCACGCGCAAGTTGCTTACTCGCTAGCTCAAATTGAGATTTAGCGTCCGTCAAACCTTGCAGGTAGGTATCGTTATCAAGCGTTGCGAGCAATTGCCCTTTTTCTACTCTGTCTCCGGCCTCGACCAAGACTCGCTTAATTTCACCAGGCAGCTTAAAAGATAAAGGCGTTAACTCAGCAGGCATCACTTGACCGTTAAAGCTTCTGAACTGTTCAGTGAGAGGAGCACCAACTTCAAAGGTAGAAACGAAAAGAGAAGGTTGCTCGCGGTGATCAGCCTCGCTGTTACAGGCTTGAAGAAACAAAGTAGATGCTACGACAAATGATAATTTAGAAAGGTTCATTAAATACCGCCCTCACGTTGCCACGCCTTGACTTGCTGGCCCTCAGATAAAACATCGACACCCGCTTCAACGATAAGGTCGCCAGGAGACAAGCCATCAATAACGTTGCCTTGTAGGTCAAGAGATACTTGTACTTTAGAAATCAATTGAGACTCTGGGCTATAACGCCAAAGCTCGCCGTGGTTCGTTTCTCTGCTTAACCATGCAGAGTCAACAATTCCGATGCCTAGCTGAGATTTACTTTTCTGAACTTCAACTTGGGCAGTCATGCCGGACAACAGATTTATCCCGTCAGGTTTTACGATAGACACAACCGCTTGATAGCTGTTGGTGTCTTCGTCGGGCTGAGTCGATATCTCTTTAAAACGAGTGGGAATACGAATGCCTCGGTGGCTATCCATCACTACCCACATGTTTGAACTGGTTAGGTCTTGAATAGAACGGTCTTCAAGCTTTGATACCGGGATAGAGAACGTCACGTCCATTTCGCTGTGATTCAAAATGTTAAGCACTGGCTGCTTTTCTGCGATTAATTGGTATTGCTTACCGAACACCATAGACACTACGCCATCGAATGGAGCAGCTAATGTGGTGTAACCAAGGTTTGTTTTTGCTTGGTCCAACTCAACTTCAGCGGCAGTAAATGTATTTAAAGCTTGGTCATAGTAATCAGTGCTTACTAGCTTTTTCGCGTATAACTTTGAAGCTTGTTTGAACTGGCTATTCGCCAAGTCAAATCTTGCTTGAGCCGCATCAAGCGCAATTCGGTAATCCGTTGCATCCAACGCTGCTAATACTTGGCCTTTCTTCACTTCCTGCCCCATTCGAACAGAAAATATTTCAATGTTTCCAATAACTTGGAAAGAAAGCGCAGCACGATCGGTTGCGTCAACTTTGGCGATAAAGCTATCTAGGTCAACATCACTTTGTTGAGGAATTTCAAAAAGCTTTACAGGTTTAACAACTTGAATAGTTTCTTCGGACTGGGCTTTATTACACCCAGTTAGAGAACCCGCAAGCATGATCGTGGCGATCGCTAGCAACGCATTCTTTCTTAAACTGGTTTCGATAGACAAATTGGATTGCATGATGCTTCTCCATTTAATTATTATGTTTTATTACACAGGCGGGCAGTATATTTAAAATTAGATAATTCTCAAGCTTTACTTTCCACCTGTGCAGTATTTTTTATTTTAATAAAAACAGTGTAGAATGTGGTAATCAGGTAAACGTGTGAAGTAAAGATGACAGAAAAGAAACAAGGTAGAAGAAGTGCAAAAGACGCGGAGGAGACGCGATTTTTGATCATGACGGTTGCTGCGGATATGTTCTGTGAGCATGGTTATGATAGCGTTTCGCTTCGTAACATCAGTGAAAAAGCAGGCGTATCGCATAGCCTTATCCGCCACCACTTTGGTAGCAAAGAAAAGATTTGGCATGCTATAAGCGATTGTTTACATGGTTATTTTCAGTCTTATATTGCTAAAATCATGGATGAGCTTCCAAAAGATGCAGCGCCAAACATTACTATCTATTTATTTAGTATGCGCCTCTTTAGCAACATGATTCACTCACGTAAGCCGATGCAACTTATCACCGACTCTGTTCGCCAAAAAGATAACTTAGTTGATTACTTTATCGACAATGTTGGCAATGTTGAAAAAGAAATCAATATGCTAGCTGAGCAGTATAATGAGGCGAATCCTGAAAACTTGATCAACATTTATGAGATTAAGTGGCAAATGATCATGTACGCGCATGGAGCCGTATGCCTAACTCCGTTCATGGAAAGCACATGGAACGAAGGCGAGATGCAGTCAACACCTGAAGAAGCATTATTAAAACATTGGCAGTTATTCAACACACAAATGCTCAGCACGTTCAACATCAATGAAGAATGGGCACTGAATCCTACCTCGATCGAAGAATTAGTTTATGACGTACCTTGCGTATGGAAGTGCGAACAAGACTAAGTAACGCTGAGGCCTTTGTACTCGACATTTAAATTGCCTTGATACGAAAATGCCCCATGACTGATCACAGTCATGGGGCATTTTTATATTGGCTCAGGTTAATACTTTCGAATTAATAAACGCGATAAACATCAACTCCAACAAGACTAGCGTCGCGCTTTACCGCGGTTTTGGTGAATTTTTAGCTTTGCTTTCATCTTACGTTTTTCTGATGAACGACTCTTACTACGCCCCCCTCGTTCTGGTGCCACGTCTTTTTCAAGGCTTGGTTCAAAGCCCTCTAACCACTCTTGAGGCAAGCGTGTATCAAGTAATCGCTCAATGTCACCCAGGAGATAAGCTTCATCCTGACTCATCAAAGATATCGCTAAACCGCTGTTGCCTGCACGGCCAGTTCGTCCAATACGGTGAACGTAGTCTTCTGCTTTGAATGGCAGGTCATAATTCACAACTTGTTCTAACTGCTGAATATCGATACCACGAGCTGCTACGTCTGTCGCAATAAGCGCTCGTACTTTACCCGATTTAAAATCGTCTAATGCTTTTTGGCGCGCGCCTTGGCTCTTATCACCATTGATAGATGCCGCTTTAATGCCATCTAACTTAAGTTCTTTAACTAGAGCATCAGTGCCCTGCTTAGTTTTCGTGAACACCAACACTTGTTGCCAGTTCTTCGATCCGATTAAGTAAGCCAACAGTTCACTCTTACGCGATTTATCTACAGGGTAAACCATTTGGGTAACTGTCTCTGCTGTACTGTTTTTTGGCGTGACTTGAATTTCACTTGGCGACTGCATCATACGATGTGCAATCGCTTTGATTTTGTTATCAAACGTTGCTGAGAAGAACAAGGTTTGACGAACTTCGTTCATGCGAGAAAGAATGCGCTTAATGTCCGGCATAAAGCCCATGTCTAACATGCGATCCGCTTCATCCAGTACCAATACTTCGGTATGGCTTAGCATGATGTTCTTGGTAAACATATGGTCAATAAGACGACCAGGCGTCGCTACAAGAATATCAGCGCCGCCGCGCAGGTTATCAGTTTGAACCTTCATGCTAACGCCTCCATAAGCCACAACGACTTTAATATCGGTACCTTTTGCGTACTCGGTTACGTTATCAAACACCTGTTGTGCTAATTCACGCGTTGGCACTAACACAAGCGCACGCACTAATTTTGGATTTGGAATAATGTTGTCTTTGGTCTCGATTAATCTTTGAATAATCGGCAAACCAAATGCCGCTGTTTTGCCTGTACCCGTTTGAGCACCAGCTAATACATCTTTGCCTTCTAATACCAATGGAATCGCTTGTTCTTGAACACTGGTAGGAGCCGTAAAATTAAGCTCTGCTAACGTAGCAAGAAGGTGCTCAGATAATCCAAGTTGGTTAAAAGATTTGGTAGATTCAGACATAGTATGATGCTCAACGATTAAATAGGCGCGGATTGTAGCAAACCTGCATTACGCTGTTTACCTTTCCTTTTGATTTTTCTTCAATTGAAGCGTACTAAACTGGTTAGCTTGCTCTAAAACCAATGGATAAAGCTCATTAAAGTGACACTGCAACGTATCATAGTGGTACTCAAGGTCAGCATAACAGTTTTTGAGCAAGCCTAGTTTGGGCCTTCTTATAGCCATTCGTTGCAGTACCATATCGATTGAAGACATGTCTTGATAACTTTCTAACCATCGTTGTTCCGCCATTTTCTGATGGATAGTAATAAAACTCTCAGGCCAATATGGTTCTTGATGTGCGAAAATTTGTTGGTGGGAATCCAGGCAAAAACGTTCCAGTGTCTGTTGTGAGAATTGCTCCCAATGATTGGCTAAGCAATGATCCCAAAATACATCGAGAGCAATAGGAGCAAAGCGCCGTGTTTGAACTGAAAAGAGTGATTTGGCTGAGCGCGACACATCATGGAGGTCGGTGTAACTGTCCACGAATCGATGAAGTCTGATGCCATTTGCAAGCGAAGTTGAATAATGCTTATTCGGATCGCCTTTAACAAAATCACCCAACAGATTTCCTGCCAAGTTACTCTTGCAATGTTGCGCGATGTGAAGATGTGCGAGAAAGTTCATTGAACCTCATTAAAGTATCGAGAACTAAGTAATATGGTAAACGTACTCGTTTATCTTCGCGAACTTTAATGAGGATAGTTTTGATTGACGTGTGAGCAAATGAGGTTTGCTCAGTTTAAGAGTTGTCTAATTTGGGAAACATTGAGCTATGGAAGTATTGAGCTTTAGTATACCCAAAACTTAATAAAACTTTAGTTTGAAGAGTTAAAAAGTTCTTCTGCTAATTGTTTAACCGTCTGCTCATAGTCAGATAAATCAATACCAATTTCCATGGCATCTAACAACTCAAGACTTTCGTCATTAAAAGATTGGTCACTCATAGTGCCCCCTCTATTCCTTGGTGTGGACATAATGTCCTGTTAACTAGTGCACCATCTTGGACTTATATTATGTCACTTTGATGAACGCACTCTACTTTACCCATTCCATATTTATAGCTTAAAGCTACTCGCGGTCATCAGCGCCTTTTTACGCTAAAGGGGTATACGCGAACGACATATGTACTGCCACCTTACACTAAGTACAACCATTTACTCTAACAATTTTGAACCAGATCATAGTCAAACGTTTGCTTAGGCCATCAAGTTTTTGAAAACACGCCTCAGTGTAAACCAAGATTTACACTGGATGTTTTTAATTACACAAAGCATTGCATTTGGAATTAAACTCAATCAGAATACTTGAAAATCGAGATATTCTTTGGGTTTATGCACTTAAGCTAGAAGAATTACAATGAAAATACACTATAACGTAAAGAATTATATACAATGAATAAATCAAAGGTTTTTGGTAGTACTTTGATCATTGCTGGTACCACGATTGGTGCTGGCATGCTCGCTCTTCCCCTTGCTTCTGCAGGTATCGGCTTTTCCACTTCACTTTTCTTGATGTTGGGTTTGTGGGCATTAATGGCATTTACGGCTCTATTAATGGTAGAGCTTCATCAATTCGCAGAATCTGACGCAACCCTACACACTTTAGCTCACACAATTTTAGGGACAAAAGGAAAGTGGATTGCGAGCTTCGCGGTGATGTTTCTGTTTTACGCTTTATGTGCGGCATACATCGCGGGCGGTGGTGCCCAGTTTAACCAACGTATTTCGGATATCGCGGGTATCGAGCTCAACTCTCAAATCACCACTCTTCTATTCACACTGTTAGTTGCAGGCGTTGTAACTATTGGTACACACAGTGTCGACAAAGTTAACCGCGTTTTATTTGGGTTAAAGCTAATCGCAATGGTTTTAGTTCTAAGTTTCTTAGCACCAAACATTACCTCTCAGTACCTAATGAGTATGCCATTGCAGCAAGGTCTTATTGTTGCAGCAATTCCTGTCGTATTTACTTCTTTCGGTTTCCACGGCAGCATTCCATCGATCGTTCGCTATTTAGATGGCGATGTTCGCTCTTTACGTAAAGTAATGATTATTGGCTCAGCACTACCTTTAGTTATCTACGTTTTCTGGCAGAGTGTGACTTTAGGTGTGATTAGCCAAGAACAACTATTGTCAGATACAAGCTTGGGCGCGCTTTTAGTATCTCTATCGCAAACCGTTCACCAATCCAACCTGAGCGTGATCGTCGGTGTATTCGCGGACCTTGCACTACTGACTTCTTTTATTGGCGTAAGTTTAGGGTTATTTGAATTCATGGGTGATTCTCTTAGCAATAAGCTTGGCAACGGCAAACGTGCAAAAACAGCGGCTATCACCTTCTTACCACCACTTGGTTTTGCTCTGTTTTACCCTCAAGGATTCATCACAGCATTGGGCTACGCAGCTATTGCGCTTTCTGTGCTGGCAATCCTTTTACCTACCGTCATGGTTTACAAGATTCGTTACACTGACTTCTCTGTTCAATCGCAAGGGACAGGAACGACTTACCAAGTATTAGGTGGAAGCAAAGCACTGTTTTTAGCTGGCACTATTGGTATATTTATCATTGCTATCCAAATCTTGATTTCAGTAGGGTTATTACCGTCACTTGGCTAATAAAGGGATCTGAGATTGAATAAGTTGATCAATATCTCATAATTGATATCTCCATATCATTAATTTTCACAGTTACCTGGATTAGATCACATTTTTATTAGGGTCGGTTATTTAGAGTCCACGGTAAAGGATTTACCGTGGAGTTTTTATGAAAGAAGTACAGTTTCGAACGATAGACAAGTTGTTTATCAAAATGTCTATTAACGATAAGTTTTGGGTCATTTTCTTAATATTTTTGGCCGCAGTGGTAAGCTTATCTGGTTTAAACTACGTCAGTAAAATGGACCAAATTGACGCTAGTGCAAAACAGCAGGTTGAGTATCAACTTAAAGGTATTTTGTCTGCATCAGAATCACCTGCCTCTATCGACTCAGTTCGCCAACAATCACGCCCTCAAGAAACCAATGTACTCAACAATGGTTCTGTTACGGCAACCGCGTTAGCGAAAGATGGTAACTACTACTCACTGACTGTTTCCGATATCAATACACAAAATCAAAAGCAACAAGCACTATACACCTTCTTACTCAGTCTCTTATGGTGTGTCCCTTTTGGTATTTTCTGCTATTGGGTAGCGACCTTCTTAGGCGGCGCGCTTTGGGTACTTTATTCAACCACTCAAAAGATTGGTGACGGTGACTTAACCTCACGACTTGGTTTCCACCCAGGCCGTGATGAGTTCGGTACGATTGGTTGTGCACTCGACCGCTCAATGGACACACTTAGCGAGCTCGTAGACAATGTAAACCACAGCGCTGCGACACTAAGCGAAACGTCTGCATCTTTTGAAACAGAGATGAAACGCAGTGAAACTCAAATTATGAGCCAAAACGCGTCACTGGATTCCGTTGCAACAGCAATGGACCAAATGACCGCGTCAGCCAATGAAGTTTCTAATATTTCAGCTCGTTCAACAGAACAAACAGAACAAGACGCACAACAAATTAACGATAGCCACGCTAAGGTTCAGCAAGCCATCTCAGAGATCACCACCCTTTCTTCTTTGATTGAGCAAACTTCTTCTTCTGTTACTAGCCTCAACGTAAACACTAGTCAAATTAATGAAGTCATCACGACGATCAACGCTATTTCAGAGCAAACTAACTTACTTGCATTAAATGCTGCGATTGAAGCGGCTCGTGCGGGTGAACAAGGTCGTGGTTTTGCTGTTGTTGCTGATGAAGTAAGAACCCTAGCAAGTAGAACTCAGTCTGCTACAGTTGAGATCCAAACAATGATTGAGCGTCTTCAACAAGAAAGCCAAAATATTGCAAAGATTACCGAACAAACCGTTGACCAAGCACAAACCAGTAGTCATCTAATTTCGGATATTGGCCATGACGTTCACTCTATCGCTGACTCAGCGCAAGCGTTAATGGACATGAGTATTCAAATAGCGACCTCGGCCGATGAACAAAGTAATGTTGCGAACACGATTGCTGCAGAGCTTAATGATATTCGCAGCCAATCTGATGTAATTAAAGACGTCGCACAGAATTCTTCAAATGGTGTATCTAAGCTGACAGAAGCATCGGTTTCTCTGTCTCAGACACTAGCGAGATACCGCACTTAACGACGAGATATACGAGACAAGCAGCGTGAAGCAACTTGTTCCAAAACCAGTTAACCCAAAAGGACTCGTAAGAGTCCTTTTTTATTGGGGTTTTGTGTATCTAATTAACCATTGATAACTAAGCTTAGCGTCGCAAGATACTAAGTACTGGGGATATAGCGGGTAAAGGAAACAGAAAATAAACAAGAAAAATTGGTCCAGAATGCTTCAAAGAGACATCGTTAGACTGCTAAGCAACCCATTACTCAGAAAGAAAAGATGAAACTCACAGAGTAAAAACAATGCAACATGGCCACCTGTATGCCCGTTAACTATCAGATTATCATTACCATGAAGTTAGTCGCAAAGGAGAGATTATAAGCAGTCAAAACTGTCTAATAATCGAGCTTAGGAGTAATCTAATAGTACGGGTCTTATTTTCGCTTACCCTCTTGCTGCAGGTGACACATAATGAATAAAACAGAAGCACCGAACACCGAAAACATCACGTGCCCTTTATGCCAACACGACGAATATCTGCTTTCAGAAAGTGGAGAGAAGTTTACTTGCGCATCTTGCGGTTTTCATACCAAACAATTTAGTAAAGTCATTAGTCTTGAGCTCGGCTCTACCCCACCAAAGCTCCCGAACTCGGTATACCACCACTTGAACAGTGCTTGCCATTAATCCAAACCGAAATTTCTTCCAAACTGTATATATCCTGAGCCGCTAGTTCTGTAGAGCCGGCTTCTGGATATACGCTTAATTCTTCAATACTTGGGCGCAGTCGGAACGATTGAATACCAGCACGCACACCAGCCTCAATCCCCTTCAAAGTGTCATCCACATAAATACATTCATTGGGTAAAAAGCCCATATTCATAGCTGTATACATAATAAGGTCAGGTTCTGGCTTCCAGCTATTGGCGTCAAAAGCCGAAAACACTTTGCCTTTGAAGTCGTCAAGCATACCTGTCATCGCTAATGAAGATTCAACTCGAGATTTAGGTGCATTGGAAGCAATACAAAATTCGATATCTTGTCGCTTAAGGAATTCAATAAGCTCTATAGCACCATCCATTGGCTTTAAATGGCGCTGGAACAATGCTTCTAGTTCTGTTCGATATAACGGCTCAAGCGTATCGATCGAGATAGAAAGCCCTAAACGTTCCTGTGTATCCATCAATATATCGGCTAACTTCCCGCCTTGAAAGTGAGCATAACAATCATTGACGTTTAAACTAGCTCCAAAATCAGCAAACACATTCACTAAAGCTTGGCAGCAAAGCTTCTCACTATCAATCAGCGTTCCATCACAATCAAAAATCACACATTTAGTCTGTTCTAGCCGCATAGGTATTTCACTCACATCAAATCCAAGCTTTATCCTATAGGGTTATCTTAATGCTAGAGATGACTTAGGTAACAGTTTACCGATGCGCACTTATTTATCTTCGCAAAATATGCAGCTGATCACTTAATAGCTAAAGTTAAGCAACAGGTTTCACCAAATTAAATCAACTTTATTAGAACCAAATGCTGCCATGTTTACAAAAGCAAATGAATATCAGTTCAAAATATAAAGGGACTTGGCTAATGTTCTGAAGAAAAGGGCCAACTGGAGAGTGTTATAAAGGTTAAAGAGAGCATCTACTTAAGCTAATGATGGCCGCAATCGCCTACACAGTACTTAACTCACTCTTTGCAGACACTGTTTGCTGTAGGTCAGTTGCATCTTTTGGAGCGACAGTAGCTTGTAAATCAACAGGATCGTGTAAATCAACGGGACCTTGTAAATTGATCACGTGACGTGAATCCTCGGTATCAGGATAAGTATCTCTTATCGCGACGAACTCAGCTAAGTGATTCAATAAGATCTTGGTCAGCTTAGGGTCGAATTGATAACCACACTCTCGCTCAAACAAGTCCACAACCATCTCTAATGGCCATGGCTCTTTGTAGCAACGAGTACTAAGTAGTGCATCAAATACATCAGCCACTGCAGTAATGCGAGCAAACAGATGAATTTCCTCACCAACCTTACCACTAGGATAACCCGCTCCGTCCCAACGCTCATGGTGCTCGTTAGCAATGATCGCAGCAAGGTTAGTAATGTCACCAGCACCGCTTTTCAATAAGTTGTAGCCAGCTGTAGTATGTAATTTCATCACCTCCCACTCTTGTGGCGTTAACTTGCCAGGCTTATCCAAGATCGATTCCGGTACCGAAATTTTTCCGACATCATGCATCGGGCTGATTATCTCAATCATCTCGACCTCACGATGACTTAAGCCGTGATGCTTGGCGAGTAATGCTGATAATTTAGCGACACGTTTAACGTGATTCCCTGTCTCACCAGAGCGGGTTTCAATGGCCTCACCCAATACATGAATCATGTCCTTTTGAACATTTAGTGTCTGCTTCTGAAGGGCTAGGATTCGTTTGTTCTTCTTCGCTAACTCTTTCTTCTGACGTAAAGTAATGAACTGCATTACGATAATCAGACTCAACCCTGCAATCACCATGATCAAACCCAACAGTATTTGGAAATTCTTACGTATGAAAGAAGCTGGTTCATTGATGACTACCGATTGTTCAGGAAGTGCACTCTTGTTAATACCAAACTTATTCATTGCAGGGTAATTAAAGACAAAACGTATATTATCACCCGGAATTAAAGGGGCAGAAAATCCGAGCGGCACGTATTTATCCAAAGCATTGACCGCCTCTTCCCCCATACTTTGTGAATGATTTACATAGCCACCGAATACATCACCTAAGATGTTAAATTGCCAAAGCGCAAATACAGGTGCCGCGCTCGAAGTTGACAGGATCTCCGCTACCTCTTTGTAAGAGTGGTAAATTGCTTTATGTAGCTCTGTGTTGTAGTGACTGAGTAACACAGCGTCATCAACAGAAATTGTCTTTAAGTATTGGCTCGCTTGTTCAAGCGTTTGACTTCCAATTTCAATCAAGTTGATATGCGGAAATCCAGCCATTACTTTATGCACTTCTTTTCGTATCAACTCAGACGTGACACTGTAATCATTTACAAAATATAAGTTCTTAAGGTTTGGTCTTAATTGCGCAATAAGCGCAATATTAATATCAATATGGTCATTCTCATACAGCACGGTCGCCTTGTCGGTGACCGCGTACATATCAGTACTAATATCATTGATACCAGCAGCAACAACAGGTGTCGAACGATCAATCACTGAGCTTAACGACTTAAGAAAATTTGCTGCGTTATCGTCAGTGACAATGACGCCATCAAACTTATACTCCGAATATTTAGTTTCGAAGTATGCTGCCAAAGCGTCGTAATACTCAGGGCTATGGATACGCTTGGTATCTAAGTATTCTACAGAGAGCTTTATTTCAGCTTTTGAGTGTTTGAACGCGTTTTCGATTCCTTTTTGGAAATCCGCGGTCCATTGGTAGGAAGGTTCGTAGGAGTGCAGAACTAGAATTTGTTTAATATCCCAGTCTCTAGCATGTGTAACAGGAGAAAAAGCGCTAACACACAATACAGCGATTGATATCAATAGCTTGTACATACAAAACCCTTTTTAAAAGATGGGGTATTGTACTCAGATTAACGCTTTCTCAAAGAATCTTTAGTTCTCAACCCATACTTGATCGCCAGAAGCATGATCTTGTGCCCAAAAATCATGTAACTGTTTAGCAAAGCCGTTGATATCTTGATCATTCTTATTAACAACATCCGATATCAACAGACAACTTGCACCTTGAGTCACAATCGCACTCGCCACAACATCGCCTTTTGTTGTCCCTACATAAAGCTCATGTTCGTCCGACAGCATTATCTGGCTTAAGAATTCCAACATGTGCGCTCTTTCGGTTTCATTTTGATAGGCACTGGCTTGGTTAAGAGAGAAAAGTACGGTCAGTTTATGGAAGTCGACTTTGTGCAATTCATCAATTTGAGTAGGAGTTTGGTCTTGCGGGAGGAGTTGGTAAGTCTTTTGAGAAAGTTGGTTTTTATAGATGTCTCGACCGAGGAGGCTCTCTTTTGCAGGATATGCAATATCGAGTTGACTAAATAGCCATTTATTTTTCTGGTGTGCAATTTCAGGTATTTCGTTATTCATTCTTTTAGTACCCACGGTTAGTATCCCCAAATATCACAGTTATTTGGAAGACATATGGTCGACTGAGGTGCCGAACTACAAGCAGAAAGGATACAGAGCATGATCAAAGCCAACAAGTACTTTAAATGCTTCATCTTTTTCATTATCCAACAACATCCTTTAAGAACTTAACGAAAAGCTCTACACTCGTATTCAAGCTTTCAATATCCTTATAGTAAACAGAACTATATAAATAAAAAGGACTTCTTATGCAAAAAGCCTTAATAACAGCAGGTATCATCGCAATGTTAACTGGCTGTTCGGACAACGAGGTTGGCGACGTATCACTGGGTTTCTTCACAATGAAAGATATCAAGATGTCTTCTTTAGATGACGATAAGATCGCAGGTGTGACTTGCCATATCGCATCAATAGAGGCAAACCTCAGCCTTTCTGATCCAAGTGATAGCTCTATTTCTTGTCGTCAAACAGGTGAAATCACACCAGAAATGATTGCTCAAATTGACAAAAGCAAGTCAGGCGAAGTGGTATTTATGAAATCAAAGAGTATTTTCTTCAAGACAATGAAGGTTCGCCGTATTTACGATGCAGAGAATCAATCACTGCTCTACTTGTCTTACACTACAAAGGAAACAGAAGGTAGCTTCAAACACAGCCTTTCAACTGTTCCGCTATGGGGTACAAAGGCTTACGTTGATCCCGCAACGTTAGTACCAACAGAATAGCGACAAGCGAATAGTCTTACGTAAATAGTCAAGCGAATCACCTGTACAGACATTGTACAGGTGATTCAAAATGTAATAAAAATGAAAGAAACAGAAATAAAATGTGATATCATGCGGCAAAATTTTTTCACTGTATTTTTCATATGAAGTTTCCTGGACAGCGTAAATCTAAGCACTACTTTCCAACTCACGCACGTGATCCGTTGGTCAACCAAATTCAACAAACACCCAAGCTACACCGCGCAACAATTGTCGGTGTTGGTCAAACGATTGTTGATATCGAAGCCCGTGTTGATAACGCGTTCTTAGAAAAATACGAGCTG
>PJEL010001202.1_pt1 | contig 27291 bp, 19 predicted proteins | sample 1853271 | NCBI WGS metagenome assembly PJEL01 (sample SAMN08108733, study PRJNA415343) | Invertebrate metagenome, whole genome shotgun sequencing project. | host: Globobulimina | place: Sweden: Gullmar Fjord | collected 2015-08 | reverse complement strand
AAGGCAAAATCAACAATGCGATCAGTCATTTCAAGGAAATTTTTATAAATCACAACATACAAATTATCCGAGAAGGTTACAATATGATAATCTCCAACAACCATATCAAGTTGATCATAGACTACAACATACATTAAACCATGTGGATGAATTATGCTATCAGCCGTATTCTCAGGATCATAAAGAAGATCAACAACTCTACAGTAAAAAACAATCAATTAGTGAGGGAAAAATTAAGAAGCTTGTTTTATATCGTCAAAATAATACTGTCTCACAAAGTCAAGCAACTCATAATGCAAAATTGCTACTCAAAAAAAAGCAACCCCAACCCAAAAAGAATATTTTAAATCAAACTCAAAAATCTAAAACTCTTCAACCACAGCCAAAAGCTCAAAATCAACATAAGAAAAATCATATAGCATTTAATAATATCATAAAAGCTGTAAAATCATTAAGAAGAACTTTTTTTGAATATACAGGCAAGCTAGTTTATGATGAAAAAAATGACATTAAACCAAGCTTTGAAGTGAATGATAAAATGAATTTTTTTTATACTTATAAAGTAGAATCTAAGTTTAAAAAATATCAAAAATCATTAAGAGACAAACTTGACTCAGAGATTAAAGAAATAAAAGAATTTGATCCTTATTTAGATTATTTATATAATGAAGTGCTAGACAATACTGATGTTATTAAAGCAGAAAATAAAAAATTCACAGATATTGTCAGTAAATTCGAGTCTTGTAGGAGTATGGAAGACATGCCTAAGTGTATAGAAGAATTAGAAAATCATATTAAAAAAAGCACTCTAGGAATTTTATACAATAATTTAGGGGAGAACCTATATTCATCTGAATTTAAAATCTATGGTAATAATAATCATATAGAATTAAGAAAATTGAATAACAAGTATAGTATAGATCCTAAAGACTTATTGGCTCAAGTACAAAGTGATATTGATAATAATATTTTTAATGAGGAGTTGAGAAATAACATAGATTACCACTTGATATACAAAAAAGCATTCGAAGAAAAGAATAGGAAAAATCCAGGAAAATTCAACTACGAGTCATTAGTTACAGTAGATTATTTTTTACAAAATGATGATACAACCTACAATATAGGGCTTCCACATTATAGGTTTAATGAAAACAATCGACACTCCAAATATTTGATGTTTTTTCATCAATGTAAAATAAAAGGACTATTTGGAGATACTCTCAAAGATATGGAGCAATGTTATAGTAAATTCATAGAGTTGTCATTACTAGGGAATATTGAAGAAGAAGAAAAGGAAGAGCTTATTAATTTTGTTGCTAATAATAAAAAAAACTACCTTAAATATGTATTTAGTAGTGCTATTAAAAACTGCAGAAAATGTATTACTGATGGTAATCAAATTTTGCCTACTGATAATAATTCAATTATTGGGGCTGAGATAGCTCTTCTGGGCTCATATTCAGCAAAGAAGAGCTTTTATCGTTTTGGGAAAAAAGATCATGATGAAAAAAAACTAATATGATAAGTCGTCATTTTTGTAGGAGAAGTTCTAAAAATGTTCTTAGCGATGAGGCCTTTCTGTTTGCAAAGAATAATGGGCTTTATTATATAAAACCCAATTATCAGGAGTATAAAGGTTACTATCAATTAGGATTTACCCATCTTTGTGATAAAAGAGCTAATCTTTACTATAACCTAGGGTATGAAGGTATAGGATATGATGGGAAAAAGAAGATCCCAAATATTAATGTAAGCCAAGAAAAAGCAAGAATTAAAAATATTTTAAATGAAAATTTATATTTACTAAAACAATTTGTTATTGGTGCAAAAGAAATAGATAAGATACCTTTTATTCCTCTTCTAAATTTATTTAACCCTTCTCGTTTTGTGTATGATAAAAACGTTATATTCCATGAGAGGAAAAAATCATTATTATTTGATAATTTATTTATAAATCATCAAAGCACTAAGCAAAACACAAATCAAATAAAATCTAGAATAAAGAGAACAAAGGATGAAGTTTTTAGTAACAACCTTATTGGTAATTTCCTATCATTTAAAAAGTCAGGTTATATGTTGTCTGTTTCTCCTAGTAGGAAGCTATTACATATAGAAAAAGAGAAACTTATAAAAAGTTATAATATATTAAAAAATAACAAATGCCACTCTACAGATCCAGAAAAATACATGACCACAGAAGATGAACATGGTGAACAAAGATTCATTGTTTATAGTGAAATAGATGGATTACTCTTACTAAAAGAAGGAGAGCAAACAAATCTTTCAGAAGATAGAATTGTTATTAGAAGAGGGGATAGTTTAACTGTACAAGAATACAAAAAAGGATATTGGGAAGAAGACAAAGAAAAAATAACTTATCAAGTTTTTAAAGCTCTATCATCTTTGCTTCATGCTAAACTAAGAAGATATATAAGTAAGGAAGAAACATTAACATCTTATGGATATATTGTTCATAATAATGTATTAAATCAAACTTCCGTCCCAAAGCATTATTATACCAAAAACAAAGGTAACCCAATCGACTTCATAAGAAAAAGATATTTTAAAAGATCTCGTGAATACAATGAATTTTATCGTAGAACTATCAAAAAAGCTATTATGACCTTTCTTGATAAGATAGAAAAAGAAATAGTGAATGTATATTTTAAAGGTTATAATACTTATATAAATAGTCCAAAATTTTTATCAAATATTTATGTGAAATTAGTTACTCTAAGAGATGAAGAATCTGTAAAGGGAATAACTGAAAATATCTTTTATTACAACCTAGGAGCTATAAAATCTAAGTCAAACTTCTCTATGGGTGATATTAGCAATAAACCTTTTTGCCTACCAAATGAAAGTATATAAAAAATCAGTAGGTAATCCGTTGATGCCTTGAAGTTTTTATTAAATTAAAATAAATAATATCTGTATTTCTCTTGCTAGCATATCTATTGCTATATATGACAATATTCTTCTATTTTATTGCTTTATTATATAAATGAATATAGCAACCCCTAAAAATAGCTGTGCATAAAAAGTTAATCCAAATTTTTTTCTATCACTATAGCCAAACTCATCAACATCTTCTTCTTCAGTGTTTTTTTTACTGAGATTTGTATAACCTCCTCATTACTTTGAGTAGAACCTAAATTTCTAAAAAAAGTTTTTTTGTATTGATAACATCATTATAAGTTTGCAAGCATAACATATTTTTTGTAACCTTTCTAATAAATCATCTAGAAAAAAACAAGTAACCTATCAAAAAAGTTTATAAATCCAAAAATAATTCTAACAATACGAATTATATTATTTTTTGGTTATTCGAGTTCAATTTACTAATTTTATAGTAGTAGTAATCATGTAAAACTAAAACAATGAATCTTAAACTATCAATATTGCCTATAATTCTAATCCTTCAAAGTAGTTCTACGGCTACTGAGGGATTTGACTTTTTCTATGAAAAAACCTTAAATAAAGATAGTAATTGGGAAGAAAAGAAACCAAATGAATCTATAGAAGAGTCCAAGAGTTTTAAGCTTAAAAACATTGTTATTGTGGCAGCCATACCAATAGTAATCATATTTATATATATTGTTTATAACAAATCTAGTAATAATGGATCAAATAGTCCTATAAACTCTAATTTAGTAATTCACCATAAAAGTGAGATAAATAGCTCCAAAGCAGTATATTCATCTGTTAAAAGGAGTATTCCATCTGGAATTTTAGAAGTTGACTTTACTTGTTACATTAATTCTTATCTTCAAGCTTTACTTCAAACACCTTATATTGGTGATTATTTATTAAGTGGTAATTATAAAAAAGACTTAAGGAATGGACTCAGATATGAAGATTCTGTTGTAGTAGCATTGGCAAATTTGTTAAAACAGATGAATAATACAAATGGTGTGGTTGATCCAACATCCTTTATTGAGAAAATTAGAAAACTCCCAGATGGGGAAAAGACATTTAAGGGGTATGGTGATTCAGCAAATTTTTTTAATGAAATTTTTAGTATAATTGATCAGGAACTAGTAATTCTAAGAACAAATAATCATAGACCAAGACTAGATAACTTTAACGTTAGAAATAAAGAAGATTTAAAAGGAATATTTCCACAAGTTCAAAAGATTGACCTTAATGATAAAGATTCTGAATTTAAAAGATGGCTCTTTTATTTAACTTCTGAATATTACGAGCAAGGATGTAATAATAATGCCTCATTTGATTTGAGCCCTCGTTTTAATTTAGATATTAGAATTGATAGCGATTATCGTTCGATAAATCTTAATTCATTAATAAAAAAATATGTAAGTCCAGCAATAATTGAGGAAGTAACTGGTAAAACAACTACCATAAATTCTAATTTATTTGAAAAAAATGAACCATTTAGCCTACCAGACATATTAACAATTAACTTTTTAAGAGAAAACCAATATAAAAATGGGGACAAATATATTTGCACGGCTAAAGTTATAGCTCCTGATGAGCTAGACATGAGTGAGTTTGTTATTAGTGATGAATATAAAAAAGATGGCAATGCAAAATATAGTCTATTTGCTACTATAAGTCATAATGGTTTATATGGTGGTGGGTCTCACTACTTTTCAACTGTAAAAAGATTGGATACCAACGAATGGTATAAATGTAGTGATTCTCATATTCAAATAATGGGGAGTGATTATATTAAAAATAATAATGACATGTATACAACGTTATTTTATAAACGTTGTAACGCGAAAGATAAGTGAATTGGAGTAATTTGTATGTTAAAGCTTATTGATTAATATAATAGTGTGTAAAATGCAACCTTAATCATTAGTTATTTAACTAACAACCAATGATACTATCATGCTTAACTAGCTTTAAAAGTGAATCTCTATTTGCCATTTCTAAAGTACTATTTGGATTGGCTATAGGTTTTTAAAAGTTCAGCTTGTGGATCTACTCTATTTGCTTGGCTGCTTATGCTATCATGGTGAAGTTGGAGTTATTTTCCACAAGTTTCTTTTAGTTGTATTATAAGTAGTTTTTTATTTCTTCATATACCATCTCTTGAGCAAGCTACCCTCGCTCTATTATTAGTAAACTTAATATTATCTTGATACAAGATTCTAGATGTTTATATTAAAAAAGCTTCATTTAGAAGACTAATTTTCTTAGAGTATTTATTTTATCGAGACTGTTATTATATTAATATCGGGGTGGATATTTGAAATTAAAAGCAATGTCTTTATAACAAACATAACATGAATTATGTTATATTTATTAACAATGAATTTTTATGATTATATACGTGTAAGTGCCAAGTTTTTCAAAAAGTTTATAAGTGATGCTTTGGGTTTAGAATCCAATTTATCTAACTATGAAATAGTGCAACTTGATTTAGATGAGATCGACCATTTTATGGAACAAAAACTAAAAAACTTTGAGCAACAGTTTACTTATCCTTTTGATAATAAATGTAACTTCCGAATTAAGCATGGGTGTAAAAATGGAGATTATTTTAAGTTCTTTAAGGATATGGGAGAGTGCGTATGTTATGTGGCATTTAATAATAAAAACCAAGACGTAAATGATGAATTAAAGTTGAAAGAGAAAACTCAATCATTCAAAAAAAAAGAAATAGCTGCGGTGGCATGTGGAGTATTGCGCAAAATCCCACAAAAAAATAAAAAACCAATAAAGGTTTGGTACATTTGTGATTTTAAGGTTTCTAAAAAGTTTAGAGGAGAAAAATTATCCCTAAAATTATTTAATAAAGCAATATTAGATGGACATATTTTTAAATCAATGAAAGGTTATGGGATCTGTATGGATCCTAGTGATAAATCAGAGCCAACGATGATTAAGATTTGGAGGAAAAATAGTTTTTTAAACCCAAAAATGTCCAAGATTAATATTTATAACTTCAGTTATGAGCAAATAAATAACTTCAAATCTAAGCTAGAGTCCATATTGTGTCATAAGCCTATTGCATTTAAATCGATGAAAAGAATAAAGGATTTTGAAATTTTTAATATTGATAATCAAAAAACCCCCCGTATTTGGAACCTACTACACATTCAACATGGAACTTTGGGAGAAAAAAAAATAGGCGGATCTATTTTCGACTCACCTAAGAAAGACCATGATCATATGATTGCTACAATAGCACAAACTCAACTAGATAAAGCATTACGAAGTATCTACCTTAGTGAAGTAAAGGTTGTTCCTCAATCTAGTGCAACCTTGCTATATTATGGACTAAGCTTAAGTTTCTTTAATGATAAGATTCTCACTAATCACATCTGATTTGTTAACACTATAAAAATATTATGAAACTACCTGAGAGTAATCTAAAAAATACAAATAAAAGCATGGATAGTGTGAATAAGGCTACTGCCTACCCAAGTAAAGCTATAAGCTTTCCCATTGGTTTTGCTCAAGTTAGAGAAGATCCACTTCAAGATGAACAAGTAATAAAAAAATATTTCCAAAGACCAATAAAGATGGTGATGGTTGCTTCTGGTGGTGATAGTGCTTCTTATCTTGTAGGTAAGGGCTACTTGTGTAAGTTAACAGTTGTAGATACTAATCAATCACAAATTTGCTTAACAAAACTTAAGATTCACTTGCTGGGATACACTACTGAAAAAAGGTTAAACCTACTAGGGTGTGGCAATATGCCAATAGAAGATCAAAAAAAGTATTTGGAGGTTTTAATGGACTTATTAGATATTCCTATAGAGTGTTTTGGTGAAGTAGATGATATGGGATTATTTCAGAGTGGAAAATATGAGGCTGTTTTTGAAGCATTAAGGAGTCATCTCAATGATTATAAGCCATATATTGAGCAACTTTTTGAGCTCAAGGATATAGATGAACAGGTAAGGATGGTAGCTTCAACAACAGCTTTTGGTAGGGCTTTAGATATGGCTTTTGGAGAGGTGATGTCACAAAAAAATCTGGAGAAAATTTTTGGTAAAGGAGCTACTGGCAATAGATTGGAAGATTTTCATATTCACTTTGTGAAAAAAACACGACTTTACCTAAGTAGACATTTAGCTTCTGGGTCACCTTTTTTTGCACAAATGTTTTTAGGAAGATTTCATAACAATATACATTATCCTTGGTTAAGCCTACCTAAAACACAAGTGGGTCTGCAACTCTGTTATATTCAAAAAACGATGCAAGCCTACTTAAAGTCGTTAAAAAAATCAAAATACGATGTAGTTCATCTCTCTAACATACTCGACTGGCTACCTGTAGGTGAAGCAAAAGAGACGCTTTCACTTGCCTACAAAGCATTAAAGCCTGGTGGGATTGTACTTATAAGACAGCTTAATTCTAGTTTAGATATCCCAAAGATGTGCAATAAACTAGATTGGAATCTAGAAATGGGTAGGATGCTAGGAGATCAGGATAGAAGTTTCTTTTATTCGAATTTTTATATTGGTATAAAGTCACATAGTTTACTAGTTCCACAACTTACATTTACAGCAGACGGGATCCTAAAAAATATTGATATAACTAATAATTGTTATTTTAAAGCATTAAAGTCTGGAAAAATGACACTTGAGCAATTTAAGATTACTCAGAAAAAGTTTTTTCATGCGGTTAATTATATCTCACGCCCTATGGCGATGTTGTTTTCTAGGCTTCCAAATTATAGAGATAGAGTTAAAATTTTGGATAACATTGTAGAAGAACATGGAAACTTTGATATAAACAAAACACATGCATCCACATTTAAACTATTTTTAAATAGGCTTGGATGTAATGCAGAAGATATAGAAAATCAAAATGCATCAATTGAGGCAGAACTGTTTAATCAAGTATTAATGAATGTAGCAAAAAATGAAGATCCTTTATTTGGTGTTGGGTGTATTGGTATAGTGGAGTATGCGTTCATTTTTATTTCATCTCAAATAGGTAAAAGTATATTAGAGAAAGGTTGGATTACAAAAGGAAAACTTATTCATTATAACATTCATGCTGAGCTTGATAAAACACATGCTGCTGAGCTTTTTTCTATTGCAGAACCTCATATTAAAGATATTAAAGTTAAAAATAAAGTTAAAAAAGGCATGGAATTGGGTGCTTATATTTTTAGTCAACTATATGAGCAACTTTACAAAAACACGTTAAGTTAATAAAGCTTTAATTTGATAGTGTGTTAAAAATATGAATAAATTTAGCTAACCTTACATTGGATAATGTTAACCTTTTAATTATAACTGTATCTTTTTTGTAAAATAAAGATTATTGATGCGGGTAAATAAAGTATTAATAATTATAATATGTATTAGAAACATATTTTTTATGCATTGTAATTGTATGTTATTGTTAAAATTCATTATTATGTTGTATGTTATTTGTTAAGCTTTTTAAAATATTAAGAAACCCATTTTTACTAATTGGTTGCTTTGTAGGAGGATTTTTTTTTTCTGAGTATTACCGTAATCAGAGCAGTAAACCTATAGATAAAAATATAGAATTAGAGGAATTCAATCATAGTAAAAAAAAAAGGTTAATAGTGTTTATTTGTAAAGATTTTTCATCTATTGAGAAATATAATTTTATTCTTACAGAACCGAACTTGGATATATATTTTATTTTAGAACCTCAAGAAAAATACAGTTGTTGGCAAAAAATATTACTTAATAGTGGGAGATGTGGCTTTGTAGAAAATATTTCTGATTATGATGATTTAGTTAATTCTATTAATAGTTTTAATCTTTTAGAAATTGATAACATTATTATTTTAGATGAAAAAGAAAAGGACGCAATGCTTTTTGCAAAAATTAGAGATGAGTTCAATATAAGAAATGGGTTAAGATTTGATAAAGCCCAATACTTTTTAGATAAAAAACAAATGATGGAAATTTTGAAAAAAAATGGAATTACTACTATCCCTTTTAAATACTTTAATGAAGAGTTAAGCATAAATCAACCATATCCTTTTGTTTTAAAAGATAGGAATGAAAGTGGCGCTAGAGGGATTTATATAATAAGAGATGAAGAGGATCTAGAAGAGGCTCTTTTTAACATTGATGAAGATTTATTGTGTGATTATGTAATTGAGCCATATGTAGATGGAGTTGATTATTTGGTTAACTGCTTAGTTGTAAATGGAAAGTTAAAATTCGTATATTCTAGCTTTTATTTAGGAAGATTATTTGATTTTTATAGAAAGGGAAAGCCTTTAGCAATACTAAATGCTCCATTAGATGAAAGTAAAAAATTAGAGGCTTTAGCAAAAAATGTTATTTCTGCTTTAGTGGTTAAAAATGGTGTAATATCTATTAGCTGTATAAAAAATAAGTCAGCTGATTTTTTGGTTTCTGACATCTCACCTACTATGAAAGGAGAAGCTTTAGATCTTCTCATACTTGGTAGTGATCTTAGTGATTTTAATAGTGAAGTAATTAAGACACAGCTAGGTTCGAGTTTATTGGATTCGAGTTTTTCCAAAAAAGAAGAAAGTGAATGGATGGGAATTCTTATTTTACCTTTTCCTAATAGAGAAATGATTGAATTTTCTGTTGAAGAATCTAGATATTTGTATGGTATAGAGTCATTTAAAAAAGAGCATTTTTTTAATGAGATAGAAAGTTATAATGATTTTTCTAGAAACTATATTTATAATAATGAGTTCCCCAAAAAAGATGATCTATTCATGGTTGATGCACAATTATATTTTATTTTTAAAAATAGTGATTTAAAGCGGTTAGAAAAAGATTTAATTTATGCAAAAGATAATATATCACTAAAGGTAAAATAGATATATGTCTAAATACTTTAGTAATATTTTTGATAAAATAATTAATGAGAGACTTTTTTGTACAAATATGTTATATTATCCGCTAAGTAAAATATTTATTAATAAATTATGTCAAATCTTATTCTAGCTTTAGAATCCTCCTGTGATGAAACTGCTGTTGCTCTATTAAAGGATGGAATAATTATCAAAGAATATGTAGCAAGTCAATTAGAGCATGAAGCTTTTGGAGGTGTAGTACCTGAGTTAGCCTCACGTGCACATCAACGCTCTATTGTACCTACATTAGATCGTGTAATGAATCGACTAGAAACTCCTCTTTCTTCAATTACTCATATTGCCTATACACAAGGTCCAGGATTGCTAGGGGCTCTTTTGGTTGGAGTCTCTTTTGCAAAAGCTCTTGCTTTTTCACTAGGGATTCCTGCATTACCTATTCATCACTTAAAAGCACATATCTTTGCAAACTTTTTGAATAATCCAAAGCCATCATTACCATTTCTTAGTTTAGTTGTAAGTGGAGGACATACTCAATTGATTTGGGTAGAAGACTACTATAAAATGACAATTTTAGGAGAAACTCGTGATGATGCAGCTGGAGAAGCTTTTGATAAAATTGCTAAAATTATGGGATTCCCATATCCAGGAGGTATACATATTGATAAAAATTCAAAAAACGGAAATCCAAAAGCTTTTAAGTTCCCAATTACTAATATGGAGAATTTTGATTTTTCTTTTAGTGGAATAAAAACATCTTTCTTATATTTTGTAGAAAAGCAAAAAAAACAAAATCCTAACTTCATCAAAGAAAACCTAGAAGATATTTGTGCTAGTGTACAATATGCTATTGTAAAAATGTTAACAAAAAAAGTTATTAAAGCAGTTAAATACAAAAACGCTAAATCTGTTGTATTGGGTGGTGGAGTTGTTTCAAACTCTTTTCTAAAAAGTGAACTCAATAAAGAGTCAAAAGAGGGAGGCTGGAAGCTTTTTTACCCATCAAATAATCACTGTATGGATAATGCTGCTATGGTAGGTTCTGCTGCTAACTATATTCTAAAAAATAATTTACCAATAATTACAGACTTAGGAGTAGAACCAAAGGCTAGAATCCCTTTATAAAAGTTAACTTTGAGCCACTTTAAAGAATCTATTCGTTATGAAAAAAAACATAAAATCTATCCCATCTATACGTATTATAAATAGAAAAGCCTCTTTTGATTATACTTTTTATAGTAAACACATTGCTGGAATAGTATTAATAGGTTCAGAGGTAAAGTCTATTAAGATTGGAAGAGCAAACTTAAAAGATGCGTATTGTTTTTTTAATAATAATGAATTATGGCTACATGGGATGCATATTACACCTTATCAATTATCTGACAAATTCATGGCAACTAATCCTAAAAGACCTAGAAAGCTACTATTACATCGTAATGAGTTAAATCGTCTTAAAAAAGAAAAGCAGGAAAAGGGACTCACTATAGTTGTAAAAGAGATTTTCATATCAGAAAAAGGATGGATAAAAGCACAAATTGTCTTGGCTAAGGGGAAAAAATTATATGATAAGCGTGCTAGCATAAAAGCAAAAGATCAGGCACGTGAGATAGCAAAAGAAATAAGGAGTTAATTAGCATTCATTTTTAATGATGTATTTTATACGAGATATACTTTCAAAAAGGATATCTTCGCATCAGTAAAATATTTGTTAATCCAGTTAAATTATTACTGGAGTTTTATGGATGTTTAATTTTAAATTATAGCTTACATATGAAATTAGTGTCGAAATTAGTGTCAAAGATTAGCAAATCCTTTATTAAGGGTTTATCTATATTATTACCATTTGGTCTAACTATATTTATTACTTTTTACTCAATACAAAAAATTAATAATATAATATACCATATCTTTTATTTTATTCCTATCTTATCTGAAATTGTAACTATTCCTGGAGTGGGAATCCTTTTAACATTTTTATTTATAACTATTTTGGGATATGCTGGGTCTACTTTTTTGATTTCTAAAATAATACTTGGTAGTGAGAATATTCTTTTAAATATACCAATTATTAATTTTGTATACTCATATATAAAGGAGTCAACATCCGCATTTATAGATAAATTTAATAGACCTGTATTAGTTCTTTTAGATAAAAAGGACTCAACCTATAAAGTAGGTTTTTTAACACAAGAAAACCTGCATAGTTTAACACTTTCTTCGGATGAAGTTATTGTGTATCTACCACACTCATATTCGTTTTCTGGCGAGTTAACTATATTTCCAAGAAAGAGTGTTAGGGAACTCAATATTCCTGGTCCCGAAGCAATGAGGCTAATTGTAACGGGAGGCTTGGCTAAAATTAAAACACCAAAGTCCTTACCTAAACCTTCTAAAAAACCTAAAAAATAGTTGGTTTTTTGTGAGTTTAGCTTATATATATTTACAGAGTAAAAGTATGGATAGAGTTCATATAATTTTTTATAGAATTTTCTAAGCAATTTTTTCAGAGTTGTTTATGTGATGATACATTTTATCAACACCATCTATGTATATTCATCAATCTTATTGTTATTGGTGGATGAAACCTCTTTTTTTAGCTCCATGCTCAAATCATAAGTACGATTTAAATATAGAATCATACTTTGTTGAAAAATACTCATTTTATTCAAATGGTAATTCATAATCAAAAAAAGAACCATTAAGTTCATATTGTGTTTTTGATGGAGCACTATTTATGTTTTTTAAAAGTCGTAGCTTGTCTGATTTTTTTAAAAGAGTTTTTCTACCAAAGCTTATAAAGTCATTTGCAAATTTTTCTATACTAAGGTGGGTAACTTTTTGTTTTTAACCAAGTTTTACAGATGCTTTATTTAGAGACTCTATAAATCTAGTTTTTTTTTTTTGTTTTTATTAAATTATTTTAATGGCTCATTACGATTGTTTCGCTTATAGTAGTGAAAGAAATCTAAAAGTTCTCTAAGTACAGTGATAACTACCTTATGATTTTTCCTAGATATTATTTTACAAAAATCATTATTTGTTTTTTGATAATATGTAATATTAAAAACATAACATAGAGGTATAATTATTATAATTAATCATTGCTGAATAGCTGTTTTTTAGACTTGTATTTAAATCTTTCCCATATCTATGTTTTGATTTAGCTTCTTTTTTATATATATTTAAAGATAAAATAATTGTATTTTTTAATTTTAACATTAAAAAATATCATAACTTTCAATTGTTTAGGTGAAAAAATAAATAGAGTGAACATAAAAAAACTAGTAGGCTTCGCTAAAATAAAAAATTTAATTAGTATATTTTTATCTCTAGCTACCATAAATACTCGTACTATTTATCCATCACTACAAAGTTTTTCAAATAGTCAACAAGTAACAAATAATAGAGTAGCTCAAAATAATGTAAGTAATATAAAAGCCATAAAAAAAAATGGTACTCTACAGTATTATGAAATAAGCAATATAAATAATCATCTTAATAAATATTTGCTGAGCTTTAGGGAACATAGGTTTGATATAGAAAGTTTAAAGGTAAATAGTCTCTCACTACATCAAGAATGTAACTCATATAATAAGGAATTAAATATAGGTTTAGCAAACACAAATAATCAAAAAAAATCAAGCTTAACTCATATTAATTTTAATCCTTCTACAGAAAATTTTAATACAGCGAGCTCTTTGACTAGCATCAATAATAGCTATAAAGACATTATAACGGCAGCAAAACATGGAGATATAGAGTTAATTAAAGAGCTCATAGATGCATGGGCTAATTTAGACATAAAAGATGAACGTGGACTTAGTGCTCTTCACTATGCTGCCAAATATGGATACCTAGAAGTAGTTGATGAGCTTATATATTTTGGTGCTAGTGTGGATATACAAAATGATGAGTTGCTTACTCCTCTGCATCTAGCTACTAGAGGTGGGGATAAAGAAGTAGTTAAATGTCTTATACATTATGGTGCTAATATAAACAAAATAAATAAAAGAAGCTGGACGCCAATTCACATAGCATCTAAAAATGGACGGTTAAATCTTATTAAGATTCTTATCTACAATAAAGCTAATTATAGATGCAAAACTGATAATGGATGTACACCTCTTCACTTTGCTGTTGAGTATGGAAGTATTAATATTATTTATGAGTTTTTAAGTTTAACAAAAGGCTCAGAGGTAGATAAAGATTATATTAACACAAAAAATAACAAAGGACTATCAGCTCTTCATTTAGCTTTCAGGTACAGACTTGAAAAAATAGCTAAAATGCTTATATTCTATGGAGCTGATATTAATATTCAAAATAAGATAGGACTTACACCTCTTCATTTTGCTGCAAGAAATAAGTGCTTAACTATCGTTAAAAATATTCTTAAGTATGAAGAAACTGACATCAATATTAAAACTCAAAAACTTTGGACAGCTCTTCACTTTGCTGCAAAAAACGGTCATAAAAATGTTATTGATACTCTTATAGGAGCAGGAGCTTTAATTAATTTAAAAAATAATCATGGCTCTACAGCTCTTCACTTTGCTGCAAAAAATGGACACCTATCATCAGTTAAATCTCTTATAAGACATGGTGCTGATTTAAACGTAACAACCAATCATGGTATGAGTTCTCTTCATTTTGCTGCTGAACATGGGCATGAAAATATTATTGATGCTCTAATAGGCTCAGAAGCTTTAATTAATTTAAAAAATAATTATTTCTCTACAGCTCTTCACCTTGCTGCTTCATATGGATATCCAGCAGTAGCTCAATTACTTATAAGTTCAGGTGCTAAAATTGACTTAAAAGATAAAAATGGTTGGACTGCACTTGAGGCTGCTATTATATTTGGCCAAGAGAAAACTACTCGAATAATTCAAAATGCTATATCACAACAAAATAAAGCTACTCTAATAGCTAAAAACTTGTAGAAAAATTAGTATTTAGTACTTCTATTTTCACAAAAAATCATTTTTTTAGAATATAAAATAAAGCTATAATGTAATTATCAACACTTCTAGAGGAATTATTTTGCAGTATGATAATTATGTGGCTTTGAGCAGTAGAAATTCTTACACTTTTAATATGGCTAGGCCTTGATTCTGTTAGGATTTTTATATATTTAAAATAAATATTACAATGGAGCTCTGATATTAATTTCAGAAACCATAGTGGTGGTTAATTATTTTGATAAAAAAATAAATACAATGATCGAAAAAAAACTCGTAGGCCTCTCTAAAATAAAAAATTTTTTCCATATATTCTTATCTCTAGCAATAATGAGTAGTTATACTATTTATCCATCACTACAAAGCTCTTCAAATAATAAAAAACAAGAATTAATGGAGAATAGAATAGCAAAGAGCTATATTAACCCAGAGGAAAGCAAAAAAAGCATATTAAGTGATAATACTAATAATGTAAGTAACATAAGAGCTATACAAAAAAATGGCTCTCTACAATATTATGAAATAAGCAATATAAACAATCACTTTAATAAATATTTGCTGAGCTTTAAGGAAACTAGGTTTGATATAGAGAACTTAAAGATAAATAATTTCTTTTTACCTCATATAGGAAATTTATCTAATAAGGAAGTAAATAGAGATTTAGCAGATACAAATATTAAAGTGCAATCAAACTTTAGACCTACTAGCTTTCGTCCTACTCCAGCAAATTTTAATACACCAAGTTCGGTGGTTAGCATCGATAAAAAAAGAGCTAATAGCTGTAAAAAAATTATAATTGCAGCAAAAAAAGGAAGTCGTAAATTAATTAAAAAACTCATAGATGCAGGAGTCAATATTGATATACAAAACAGTAGAGGTATAGCTGCTATTCATCATGTTGCCAAATATGGGAACTTAAAAGCAGTTAATACCCTGATATATTTTGGAGAAGCCGATGTTGACATACAAAGTGATGAAGGCTACACATCCCTTCACCTTGCTTGTAGATATGGACATCTGAAGGTAGTTAAATCTCTTATATATTATGGTGCCAATGTAGATAAAACAACAACCGAAAATTGGACACCTCTTCATATAGCAACTAGAAATGGACATAAATCTATTATTAGGATACTTTTTTCTAATAATGCCGACATTACCCTACAAACCAAATTTGGTTGGACTCCTCTTCACTTTGCTACTAGTTATGGACGTACAGATATTGTTTATGAGTATCTAAATTTAATTAGAGGCTCAGAAGTATATAAAGATTATATTAATACAAAAAGTAAAGTTGGAGAATCACCTCTTCACATAGCTGTTGGAAATGGATTTGTAGAAATAGCTGAAATTCTTATAGAGTCTGGGGCTAATATTGATACAAGAGACAATAAAGGAGTATCACCTCTTCATATAGCTCTTAGAAGTGGACATCTGAAGGTAGTTAAATCTCTTATATATTATGGTGCCAATGTAGATAAAACAACAACCGAAAATTGGACACCTCTTCATATAGCAACTAAAAATGGATATTTAAATATCATTAAGATTCTTATTTCTAATAATGCTGACATTACCATACAGACTAACTTTGGTTGGACTCCTCTTCACTTTGCTACTAGTTATGGACGTACAGATATTGTTTATGAGTATCTAAATTTAATTAGAGGCTCAGAAGAACATAAAGAGTATATTAATACAAAAAGTAAAGTGGGAGTATCACCACTTTATTTAGCTGTCAGGTATAGATTTGCAAAAATAGTAAAAATTCTTATAGACTCAGGAGCCAATATTGATATACAAGACAATAAAGGAGTTTCTCCTCTTCATTTAGCTACTAGAAATGGGCTTGAAGAAATAGTTAAAATGCTCCTAGGCTCAGGAGCGAGCGTTGATATAGATGATAATACAGGGTTAACTCCAATTCACCTTTCTACAAGAAATGGATGTGACCATATAGCTAAAATTATTCTTGAATATAAAAAATCAGATATTAATAATCGAGACAAAAATGGTTGGACAGCTCTTCACTTTGCTGCTTCTTTTGGATATATATCCTTAGTTAAAAGGTTTATCGATAATGGTGCGAAACTCAATGCAAAAACAGTTTGTGGTATGAGCGCTCTTCACTTTGCTGCAAAATATGGACATGGCGGAGTCGTTAATGCTCTCATAAGTGCTGGGTCGTTACTTGATATAAAAAATAATAATGGTATGACTCCTATTCACTTTGCTGCTAAGCATGGACATGTACTAGCAACTGACTTACTCATAAAGGCTTACGCGAAGATTGATGTAGAAAATTACTCTGGTTATACTCCACTTGATCATGCGATTGCCTTTAAACATAATAAAACTAGACTAATAATTCAAGATGCAATAAATAATCAAAAAGCTAACTCTTTAAAAAAATAGACGAGCTTAGTTGCAGCATTTAAAATATGAACTACTAAATATAATATGGTAGTTGAATTTATGATTCCATTAATGATACTAAATTGATATCAATTGGTTATAGAAAAGCATACAAGTGTAGTTGTTATTTATTTATATTAAGAAAAAAATAGTAGAATTAATTAAACTAAAAATATATTATATTATATCCATGCTCTAAACAGAATAGGGCTTTTAAGATGTAGTGTTTTAATCTTTATTTTCAAGGGTTTTTTCTATAAATGAAATTATTTCAGACTCATCACTTGGCTCAAACCACCTAACATTCTCATATCTACTCATCCAAGTATATTGTCTTTTAGCATAATGTCGTGTATTTTGCTTGGTTAAAGATATTGATTGCTCCAGTGTTGAGCTTCCATCAATATAGGGGAAAAACTCTTGATACCCAATTGTACGTAGTGCAGGAAGATCTTTGTATTTGTAGAGCTCTTTTACCTCTTCTAGTAGCCCAGTTTCTAACATAATCTCAACTCTTTTATTGATACGTTGGTAGAGTAAAGTGCGTGGGAGTGTTAGGGCAAGCCATATTTGTCTAAATTTGGAAGAAGAACATTCTGGCATACTACGCATTTGACTAAATGGTATTTTATGTGTTCTGTATACCTCAAGAGCACGCATTATCCTCTTAGGGTTTTTTTTATCTACTTTGTTAAAATATATTGGGTCACAAGACTCTAACTCTGTTAAAAGTGGGTCTATGCCCTCTTGTTGATATGTTTTAATAAGGTTTTTCCTTTGATGTGGGTCAATAGGCTTTATTGGTGATAATCCTTTGCAAAGTGCATCAATATATAGGCCAGAACCACCAGTAAGAATAGCAACAGGGCTAACTTTAAAAAGCTCATTTAATAGCGATAATCCATCTTTTGCATATTCTCCTGCACTATAGGGGGACTTGACTGAAAGGAAGTCGATGAGGTGATGAGGTGCTTGTTGGCGTTCTTTTTTGGTAGGTTTTGCAACTCCAATTGTCATTTCCTTATAGATTTGCCTGGAGTCTGCTGAAACTATTGGTGCATTAAAATGTTGTGAGAGTGTAATACATGTTGCTGTTTTTCCTACTGCGGTTGCTCCAAGAACTACAATTAGAGTAGGGGTGGAGTTTTCTAAATATTTTATCTCTGATGACATAGATGTGGTGAGGTGCTTTATCAAAATTACTTTCGAGTAAAATTAAGTTGAAAGTTGCTTTAACTTTTAATATAAATATCATATACTTTCTATTATTGGTATTTAACTATGTTATTTTTTACAAAAATAAAAAAATCGTATCATCAATGAAATATTTAAGTTATAAAACTTAGCTTTAAGCCTATAAATCAATTATTCCATATAACTAAAAAATAGAGATATATAAGCAAAAAGAAGGTGCTTAAAAAACCTATAAGCAAAGAAAAAAAATGGTAAAACCCATATAGCGAATAATTGCAGATTGATATCGGTACTCTCTATTCGTTTTATCTCTTTAAAATCTGGATCAGTCCTTGCTCCTCTTTTTTTTAAAAAATCCAATACTCTATTAAGTTTATCATCTTCTAGACTATTTAGAAAGTCGACCCTCAAATTGTTATTGTAATAACCACTTCTTCCATGAGTAAGTTTATAATCAATTTTAATATTAAGTTGCCCTGCTGCAAAAATTAAACCATCCCACACTTTTTCAAGTAAATCCTTATCTATTTTAGATATAGAAGCTTTATAAATTACTCTATCAATAAGATCAACCAATATTTCACTAGGTTCCTCACTTTCCCTACTAGAGAATTCTATTTTTAAAAAGCTATTAATATTATTAAAATTGCATTGATCCTCTAGTATACTAAAATATAATTTATCAACAACATCATTATCTTCACAGACTATCTTTTTAATACGATTCAATGCTCTTATTATAAAATCGTATTGATTACTATTCTTAGTCCATTTTATTTCTTCTTCAGTATCAGTAGTAGATTTTAAGGTATAAGAATTAAGAGAAAGCTCCTGATAAACAAAAAATAATTTTTTATTAAATTTTTCTTTCTCAAGATTATTAGACATATTTTTAGTTGTCATCTTTGCAATTTCTCTATCAATATTTATTGTAGTATGTTTATTAGGGTATGGTGTGTTTTTCCCATTATAATATAGATTAAAGTTCAAAGACCCCAAATTATAGTTAAAATTTTTATTCCTATTATATATGTCACAAAAAAGATTCGACCTTCTCTTATTAATATGATGTAAAAAATAAAAAATCAAAACAGTATAAATAATAAATACTACTTCAAAAGTATATTTAATTTTATCATTATCTCCCTCTATAGTTGTCTTGCTATCTTCTTGAGAAGAGGCAAAAGCTGAATCAGCAGATAAATAGCTTGAACTTAATAGTACTAAAGCTATAAGCCGCGTTGAAAGAATATTTTTTAATAGTTTCATCAAATCAATATATTTATTGGTTACAAAGATATCAATGGTTTAAGTATTTTGATATTCCTCTAATACATTAACAATTCTAGGTAATATGATGCTTTGTGCTGTATTAGTATGTCGCATTTTTGATTTATCTCTATAAAAACCTATCAATGTAGAACCAACATAATAATAGCTTTTTCTCTTATTAACGAAATTATTTATAATTTCATTGTCACTATTACTTTTTTCTTTATAAATTGCTAATAATATAGAGAGGACTTCGCTTGTATACACAAAACCAGACTCCAGAAGAATAGATGTTATCCTATCTATTGGTTCGTAATACTCAAAGCTCTGAGAAACTTTAGTATCCAAATCATCTAATTTAAATTTTTTTAAATGTGTTTTAATTACATCGTTATTATTTTTTGAGTAATCTAAATTAAGTTGTATTATACTATTAGCAAAGTTTCTAGTAGGTAAAGTAGTATTACAAAATTTTTTAACTTCCCTATAAGCTTCGTTAAGTTTCTTTTTTCTTAAATTCGATTGCTTAAGCCTTTTTGATAATTTATGATATTGAGATTCAATACTCTTATATATAGTTTTATGATAAAAACGACATGCTTCTCTATCAAGAGTTATTGAAGAAGCATTAGTAAAAGCCCTTACTTTATTATAATCAAAGGCCTTAAGTTCATCAGATGATGCACAATAGTTAAAATATTGTAACGCTTTCTTATATTTTTCTCCTTCTTCACCATGTTGTTCAACAAAGGGATTTTTGCAATAGATAGATTTTACTGCTTTAACAATAGATACTGTATTGTACGCAACTAAAATAAAAGTAAAGCCCAAAACTAATATTGCTATTCCTACTTTGCATTTATCATTATCTTCCTCTATCTTTTCATCTATAGTTGTCTTGCTATCTTCTTGAGAAGAGGCAAAAGTTGAATTAGATAAATAGCTTGAGCTTAGTAGCAATAAGGATAGTATTCGTGTTGAAAAAATATTATTTAAGAGTTTTATCATGGGACTCATTTTATAAAACAAAAATAATATATTTAGCCAGTAGTAACAAATGTAGTTTGAATCTAAGAGAATTATTGAATATTTTATAGAAATAAACTATGTTTAGTTTTTCATATATGCATTCAATCTATTAAGAACTATATCATCTGCTGATTTTTTGGAGGGTTTTTTTCCCTCTTTTTTATAAAAATCAATCATTGTTTTGTTACCATAATAATAGCTAACATGCTTATTAATTAAATTTGTGGTCGATTCTCTGCCATATCCATCTTCATAGATAGACAAAAGTGTACTTATTAAATTTTTACACAGTCCAGATTGTTTTTTATAAAAATAGTAGAATACTCTCTCAAGTGGCTCATAGTCATCTCTTCTTGAGTTATACTCTGCTTTTAGATCTATTTTGTGTTTTTTTAAAAGATTACTGACAGAATTTTTATAATGATCTGCATTAGTATAGTCTAGTTCTTCTATCTCTTCACAAAGTGCAAAAATAATCTTATTGAGCTTAGGAACCCGAAGCTTTAAAAAACCTAGATATCCCTCTAAGGTTTTTTTTAGATCGGGGTCTATACTAAAAGATGATTTAGTATAATATTTATTAGGGTTATAGCTCACAATCGCTTGATCTATATTTCCTCCTGCTTCTATTATTTTTTCATCAAACATAATTGTAGTACAAGAATAGTATTCTTCAGAATCAGCAATAGGCTCCCTTTTTGATCCGCCTACATTAAGAGGAATATGCAATCTTAATTCGTGCAAGCTTTTCCTAATTTTTTTACGTTCAATATTAAAATTCCTTTGAGTTGTTATTCTATTTTTAATATAAAATAGAGTGACAACTATAGTAAAAACCAAAGCCAAAGCCAAACAAGCAAATAACTTAAATTTTACGCTTAGAAGTAGAGTTTCTCCACTACCATTATCTTCCTCTACACTTTCATTAAGAGTTGTGTTATTCTTTTCTTGAGAAGATGCAACAATAGAATTAGTTGAGAGATAGCTAGAGCTTAGTAGTGTTAAAGATATAACCCATGGTGAGAAAAGATTATTTAAGAGTTTTATCATGATGGTTACTAAATTAAGAGAAAGCAATATAAGCAAATATAAGCAAATATAAGCAAATATAAGCAAATATAAGCAAATATAAGCAAATATAAGCAAATATAAGCAAACTAAAACTCTGTACTATTAAACTTCTCCCAACTTACCCTAATGTATCAATAACCATCAACCCTTAGCTACTGCATAGCAAGCACTCATCTGTATTCCCTTCAATTGAGCACCCAGTGGTTGCTTTAGCAACCACTGGGGCTACTGTGAATTTTATAGCATCTACAGCAGCTTTTGTACGAAGGTAGTACATACCTGTTTTTAGACCTTTTTCCCAAGCATAAAAGTGCATTGAGGTGATTTTTTTGTATGTTGGACTTGATATGTGTAAGTTTAGACTTTGTGTTTGACATATGAATATTGCCCGATCTGCTGCCATTTCAATAATACTTTTTTGGGGAATTTCCCAAACCGTACGGTATAGCTTTTTTATATCTTCTGGTACTCCTGCAATATTTTGAACTGAACCATTTTCTTTTATTAATTCATTTTTCATTTCATCATTCCACAAGCCAAGCTCTATAAGATCTTTGAGTAAGTGTTTATTAACTACAATGAACTCTCCAGAAAGAACACGTCTTACATAGATATTTGAAGTGTAGGGCTCAAAGCACTCATTATTACCCATTATTTGTGATGTTGAGGCTGTTGGCATTGGTGAGAGTAGTAATGAGTTACGTAGTCCATATTTTGCAATTTTTTCTCTCAACACTAACCAGTCCCATCTTTTAGTAACTGGCTTAGAGTTCCATAGGTCAAATTGAAGACTACCTTGCGAAATAGGGGAGCCTTCATATGATTCGTAGGTCCCATCACTTTTTGCTAATGTGTTGGATGTATAGAGGGCAGCATAATAAATTGTTTCAAATATTTCTTTGTTCAACTGACGTGCTTGTTGACTATCAAATGGCATACGTAACTTTAAAAATGTGTCCGCAAGCCCTTGTACTCCTATGCCTATTGGACGGTGGCGTAAGTTGGAATATTTTGCCTCAGGCAGTGGGTAAAAGTTTATATCAATTACCTTGTTGAGGTTTTTAGTTGCTACGGCTGTTACTTCAAATAGCTTATTGTGGTCGAATTTACCATCTTTAATAAACTTTGGTAGAGAAAGAGATGCTAGATTACAAACCGCAACCTCTTCTTTTGATGTATATTCTAATATCTCTGTACAGAGATTACTACCTCTTAATGTTCCTAGATTTTTTTGATTTGATTTTTCATTACATGCATCTTTATATAGCATGTATGGAGTACCTGTTTCTATTTGGGAGGTTACAATTGCTTGCCAGAGCTTTCTTGCTTTGACTGTTTTAGTTGCTTTCCCTGCCCTTTCATAAGATTCATAAAGAGCCCTAAATTTTTTGCCATAACAGTCTATAAGCCCCTTTGCTTCATTTGGACTAAATAAAGACCAGTCCTTATCTGCTTTAACACGCTCCATAAATAAATCAGGTATCCATAGGGCGTAAAAAAGATCACGTGCACGTTGTTCTTCTTTCCCATGATTTTTTTTTAGATCCAAAAAATCAAATATATCTCCATGCCATGGTTCTATATAGATTGCAAATGCCCCTTTTCTTCTTCCTCCTCCTTGATCAACATAACGTGCTGTCATATCAAAATTACGCAACATCGGAACAATCCCATTTGAAGAACCTCCAGTTCCTTTAATATATGAGCCACGTGAGCGTATATTTTGTATGCTTAGACCTATCCCACCAGCATTTTGTGAAATTTTAGCACATTTTTTGAGAGTGTTATAAATCCCCTCAATGCTGTCATCTTCCATTGTCAGTAAGAAACAAGATGAGAGCTGTGGTTTTGGAGTTCCAGAGTTAAATAGTGTTGGCGTTGCATGTATAAACCACTTATTTGACATTAGGTGGTATGTTTTTATTGCTTCATCTAATTTTTTCCCATGTATTCCAAGAGATACTCTTAACAACATTTGTTGTGGTCTCTCAACTACTTTCCCATCTATCTTTATGAGATATGATCGCTCTAAAGTTTTGAACCCAAAGTAGTCATAATCAAAGTCTCGTTCATATATTGGGATGGAGTCTAGAGTGTTAGCGTTTTCTTTGACTAGCTCATATAGCTCCCTAGAAACTAATGGAGAGTGTTCGCCAGTTTTTGGGTTTATATATTTATATAATCTTCCAATTGTATTGGAAAATGAGCTGCTTGTTGTTTTATGGAGGTTTGATGTTGATATGCGAGCAGCTAGTTGTGCATAGTCAGGGTGCATTGTAGACATTGTAGCGGCAGTTTCTGCAGCTAAATTATCTAGCTCCTCTGTAGCTATCCCATCATAAATTCCTGCTATAACTTTTTTAGCAATATCTACATGTGATAGGTGGTAAGATAGTCCACAACAAAGTTTTTTAATTCTGTTAGCAATTTTGTCAAATTGTACTGACTCTGCTTTTCCGCTTCTTTTTATAACATGCATAATAATTGGATTTGATTTTTATATGACTTTAGAACTCTTCATCCGTACTGAAGTTTTCTTCATTATCTATATCTTTATCCTTTATAACACCTGCTTTTTGATACTCCGCTACACGCTTTTCAAAAAAATTTGTTTTTCCTTGAAGAGATATCATCTCCATGAATGGAAAAGGGTTAGAAGAATTATAAAATTTATTTAACCCCAAAGATAAAAGAAGCCGATCAGCTACAAACTCTATATATTGACTCATTTCATTTGCGTTCATTCCTATAAGTGCCACTGGAAGTGATTCACAGATAAATTCTTTTTCAATAGTAACCGCTTCTCTAATAATACTTGTGATATGCTCAGAAGTCAATTTATATTTGATATGATTTTGGTAGATCAAACAAGCAAAGTCAGTATGCAGTCCCTCATCTCTAGAAATAAGTTCATTAGAAAATGTTAGCCCAGGCATGAGTCCCCTTTTTTTGAGCCAAAAAATAGCACAAAAGCTTCCTGAGAAAAAAATACCCTCTACAACAGAAAACGCTATTAATTTTTCAACAAAACTACTCTCACCATTAATCCAGCGAAGTGCCCAATCTGCTTTTTTCTTTACGCAAGGGATTGTCTCAATTGCATTGAAAAGATATTTACGCTCTTTTTCATCTTTGACATAGCTATCTATTAAAAGTGAGTATACTTCTGAGTGGATATTTTCTATGGCTATCTGAAATCCATAAAATGATCTCGCCTCTGGGTACTGAACCATTCTCATCAAATTCATTACTAGATTTTCATTAACAATACCATCACTCGCTGCAAAAAAAGCAAGAATGTGGAATATAAAGAACTGTTCATCTTTATTCAAAGTCTCTAAGTCTTTATAGTCTTGAGAGAGATCAACCTCTTCTGCAGTCCAAAAACTGGCTTCTGCTTTTTTATAAAAATCCCAAATGTCAGAATGTTGAATAGGAAGTAGAACGAAACGCTTTGTGCTTTCTTCTAGAATTGGCTCTTGATTGCTATTTTTTTTCATAGGAGCTATTAAAAAACTTGTTAAAAATTATTGCTGCTTACTTTTTTATGATTTAACTATTTTACCAGTCAACCAAAAAAAGAAATGTAAAGGTAGGCAAATATATGCTACCATATGTTATAAGTGCAACGGAATTAGTAACAGAATTATAATATTTTTCCCCATTATGCCCTAGAGGATTTTGAGTGTAGTTTTAGCAATAAATTTTGGTGGTATCTGTAACTTTTAATCCTGATTTTCTCTTTCTTCGTTTTCTTCTTCTTTCCAAGAAAACAATAAAAATACCACACCCACTATTATACAAATGATTATAATTCCAGTGTATATGTTAAATACATTAAATTTCTTTTTTAACTTCTTGTTTTTTAGTGAATTTGGTTACTTAGGATTTTTCTTAGAACGCTTTTTTTGTGGTAGACCTTTTTCTCTGATATGTTCTATAAATAACTTTCTTTGATCATAGAGTTTATCTATAGAATAATTACTATCTCCACAGTGACGGAGTTTTTTTAAAGTCTCTTTAAAGATTTCTAAATCGATATCTTTAAAAAGTATATAGAAATCTAATGTAGAATCATAGTAGAGATGCTCTCCTATAGGACAACAAACAAAAAGAAGTAGTTGATAGGTTGATTTCATGGTTTTTAAAAAATATAAGTCTACTTCGTCTTCAAGACTATAACAAAGAAGAATCTATTTTACTAGCTCATTGAAGAATCTTAAAAAGTAACCATATTGTTGATTATTGAGAGAAGTATTCTTAGATAAAATTTTTTCATAAAGTTGCAACAATTCGATGAAGCTATAATTAAGAAGTTTTTTACATTCTAATGTAGCAGGAAAGTCTTCATGTAAAAATTGTTTGATGGATCTTGTAAACTCTTTTTGTAAGTAGAACATATCTTTTTTTCCACTATACGCTTTATTAAATAGATATTTGTTGGTTGAAATTATGCAATATAAAAATAGTGATATATCTTGTTCTAGAGAAAAATCTTCAGCTTCTTCTAATAAATCTAGCTCAAAGCCAAGATCTTTAACTTTCAACTTTTGCCCTAAACAACCTTCGAATTTTGTGAGGAGGTTACAAAGAGCTCTGTTGGTTTTATGGTCTTTTGAGTAAAGCCCATTATCATCGAAAACAATCTTTTCAAATTCTTCTTTAAACGATTGAACCACACTAGAGTTATGACCAATATTGTCGGATGCATTTATAGAGGCACTTATTGTTAAATTGACAATAATGCCTGACATTATATATTTAAATGTAATTGAGATGCTTAGAGAGTATTTTTTTTGACATATTATTTAATTTACTAATCCCACTAGGTACTATTAGAGCAGAGACAGGTTATTTTATGCACAGCCATTGCTAAGGCATCATGTAGTTTGATATCAAAGATACAAAAAAACCTCGAAAAGTAATATGATGTACAAAAAGGCATACTGCATTAACCCTAAATTATGGGTAGATAATAAAAGCAGCTACGTATCTTTTGCTTTTGACCCTTTATACAAGACTTTTTACCTAAATTATTAACTAGCAAAGCGAACTGTAGCTTTTGTGTAAGAGTTTTCTCCTTGACTTGAGTCTATATTTATTTTGCCTCCTGTTGACTCCACTATTGCTTTAACCAAAGATAGTCCAACTCCACTACTGCTACCGCCACTGTAGAATAGATCAAAGATGTGGTTTTGGTCTTTTGGTGATATTCCCCTGCCATTATCTAATATCTCAAGTGTTTTTTCTCTACTGTCTAACTTTATTACTATTTGAGAAGCTCCTCCATGCCAATAAGCATTTTTTACTAGATTATACATTATATGAGAAAAGAACTCTGGAAGTAGGGTCGCTTGGAAGTCATCTTTTATTTCCACTTGTAGTAACTTGCCTATCTTAGAGTTCGTGAAGAAAGCTCCCTTTAAGCTATTCTCTATTAGCTTTTTAAGAGAGGTTTTTTCTCTTCTGGCTTTTACTAGTGGTTTACGCATTGCATCCAAAAATAAATCTATTTTGGAGTTTGCTTTCCAACCTCCATCATAGAGGAACTCTCCAAATAAGTGTAAATTTTTAACATCT
>PJEL010001201.1_pt1 | contig 27304 bp, 25 predicted proteins | sample 1853271 | NCBI WGS metagenome assembly PJEL01 (sample SAMN08108733, study PRJNA415343) | Invertebrate metagenome, whole genome shotgun sequencing project. | host: Globobulimina | place: Sweden: Gullmar Fjord | collected 2015-08 | reverse complement strand
TCAACCAACGCGCCTTGATTGCGTACAACGTTTCGATCCACGGTGGAGACCGCCCAAGTCGGAATGGCGACTGCGACAAACATCATGCCCGCGAGCATTGAGACCAAAATGGCAAATTTTGTCATCAGGTTCATGAACCGATAAACTCCCACAATTGCGATTGCCCCCGACCGCGCGATACTTCTATGGATTAAATGTCCAGCCCCACGATGACTCAGACAATGGGTTTTTTGAGCTTAATACTTCACCGCTAACGAATCCGACCTGTAGCATGCCATGTCGTGAAAGTGCAGGGAACCAAACATCTCCCGAGCCGTAAGGTGCTTTGGGATCACCAGGGGGCGCTGAGAAGTGGGGGGTGATTCGTCGGTTATCTGCTATTCGACCGTCACTATCCCAAATCAGCGGAATGAGCTGCCGATTCAGAAGACTTTCACTCAACGGTGTTTGTCGGGTGGTCCACAGATTACCGATTTTAAGCTCTGCTCGATCCAATCGCAGATTCAAACTAAATGGAATTGACTTTGGTGGTGTAACGGCTCCATTGCGGCACGTTTCTCCTGATCGCAATTGCACATCGCCGGCCACCTCGGGACACGCCATGACGCCAAGATCGTCGACAGATCCTTGATATCGTGAATCACTCCGATCCCAAAACTCATCAACCCGGTATTGTGTTTCCTGGAATGTTTCGAGCCAGATCCGATCGCTACCAAGTCGGCGATCCTTTTCGTCATCACCGCGATCCATCGGGATTGCAGGTGTCAAGAACGCTTGAAACTCGAATACAATACTACGTAAGTTGATTTGGCATTTGAGTGCTCTTGATTGCCGGCGCACAGAATGTAATGAAGGCAACAATATGGCGATTAGGATGGCCATCAGCGATAGCGTGACGAGCAGCTCAATGAGCGTAAACGCGGGTATCGAAAGCGAGTTGTTGGGTCGACCTCTAGTTAAGAGCATGGTAATCTAAGTTTCAGATAGGCAAGATACCGCCGAAATCTGGCCACAATGCCTCACACCGCCGAATGGGCAGTGCTCTTCTTAGACAGAGGATAATCGAGAATTGGGCAAAGTGCAAGAATCAGCGCTCCAAATCGCGAATCTAAGGACCGAATTTGACGATCCTTCGCGCAGGTTCCGATAACTTGTGCAATTCGTGGCCTGCGTTTCTGTCAATCGAACTCTGTTGTCTAACGCCCATCGCGGTTCGGAGTAGCGTTGAGGAGGCTGTCAGGGCTGCTATTTTTATCGGTTGGAGCCTCACTCCGCATTTCCGCAGCACGAGCGTGAGCCTCCAAGCCCTCCAATCGGGCTAGTTTTGCTACGACGAAATCATCTCCTCATCAGGTCTTTTGTTGAGCGTCATGCTTGATCGAATTCGCAAGAAATCAAACACGGACAAGCCCGCCATAGATCGTGCAGTGCCACCGGTTGGTAAAGTGTGATTCGGGCCGACCCCGTAATCGCCGAACACTTCGGCGGACTGCTCACCTATGAACATCGCTCCCGCATGGTGAATTTGGTCAGCCAATTCGGGCGCATCACGGGTAACGATTTGCACATGTTCCGGCGCAATGTGGTCGGCTACACGTGCGGCCTGCGCGGTTGTGTTGACGACCATTGATAATCATCTACGAAGATTGATTTGTCTCTTTGGTCGTTGAGCTGCGGCGACCAAACATTGCGTACAATGCAGGCAGTACAAGCAAGGTTAATAGCGTGTCAGAGACTACCCCGCCAATGACAACAGTTGCAAGTGGGCGCTGCACTTCTGCACCGACGTGGGTATTGACAGCCATTGGGATGAATCCAACACTGGCCACCATGGCGGTCATCAAAACCGGCCTGAGTCGCATTAATGCACTGCGCTCGATCGCTTGCTTCAGCGGTGTGCCTTCGCCGATCAGATTATGAATCGTTGAAACCATGACCAAGCCGTTGAGCATGGCGACTCCCGACACCGCTACAAATCCGACCCCCGCTGAGATCGTGAAGGGCATATCTCGTAGCCAAAGGGCGAGAACTCCTCCGAGCATGGCGAAGGGCGCACCGGTAAAAATGATAAGTGCATCGCGGAAGGAGTTTGTACTGGTCTGAAGAAGGAGTAGGATCAGAAGCAATGCAACTGGCACGATAAACATCAATCGTTTTCGCGCTCGCTCTAAATGTTCAAATTGTCCGCCGAACATAACGTAATAGCCTGCAGGCATGTCAATTTCGCGATCGAGTCTTTCCCTCACTTCATCGACAAAACTTGCGACGTCTCTATTGCGGACATTGCACTGTACGACGATTCGGCGTTTCTGCCATTCCCGAGTGATGGTGGATGGGCCATCAAACTGTCGGATATGAGCGAGGCGGCGCAACGGGATCCGCTCACCCGCGGCGGTGGGGATGAGCACGTTACCGAGTTCGGCAGGGTCGTGTCGAAAGTCATCGGGTAAGCGCACCGCCAAATCGAATCGTCGCTGATCGTCCCTGATTTCACCCACGACTATTCCGCCAACCGCTTCGACGATTTCCATGACGTGTTGCGCGGGAACGCCGTAGCGTGCGATGGCTTCTTGATCGACCTTGACTTCGACAACGGGTTGGCCGGTGATTTGCTCGACATACACATCGGCGCCTCCCGAAGTTGCTTCGAGCACAGCGGCGACTTCATCGGCTTTTGCACGGAGCACTTCCAGATCGTCGCCAAAGATTTTCACGCCGAGGTCGGTGCGAATCCCTGCGATCATTTCATTTACCCGCATCTCGATCGGTTGCGTAAACACGACTCGCATGCCCGGGAGGTCTGTGAGGGTTGCTTCCATTTTGTCGACGAGTTGTGCTTGCGAAGTGGCTTGGGTCCAATCGTTCCGTGGATGCAACATGATGAACACATCGGACAATTCGATCCCCATGGGATCAGTGGGGACTTGGGCACTTCCGGTTCGTGTCCAGACATCGCGAATTTCATCGGGGAATTTTTGTAGTAATACGTTTTCAATTTGCGTTCCGTAACGCACTGATTCGTCGAGTGAAACACCCGCGAGGCGAATGGTGTTTATCGTAATCGCGCCCTCAGACAGGCGTGGGATAAATTCCGCTCCCAATCGAGACCCCAGCCATGCCCCTCCGGCGAGCAGGATGACGGCCCCGACGATGACGATCGGGCCTGTTCTGATTGCGAGTCGAACGAATGGGCGATAGAGCCATTGTGCGAATCGCACAAGTATGTTTTGGCGTTTGTGCTTGCGACGACTTAGAAAAATACTCGCCAGTACGGGCATGAGGGTGAGCGACATCAACATTGAACCGAGGAGAGCTAAGATGACCGTCAATGCCATCGGTTGAAACAGTTTTCCTTCGATCCCTTCAAGGGTGAGGATGGGGAGATACACAATTGCAATGATGAGCTCGCCGAACATCGTCGGCTTGCGCACTTCGATGGCGGCATCTCTGACAATGTCGAGTTTGCTTTTGCCCTCGTCTTCTTCTTCCTCTAGTCTACGGGCGCAATTCTCGATCATAATAACAGAGCTGTCCACGACAAGGCCAAAGTCGATTGCACCAAGACTCATCAAGCTTGCTGCGATGCCGATCTGGTACATGCCGTTGAACGCAAAGAGCATCGAAAGTGGGATCGCCAACGCGACGACAATACCCGCGCGGAGATTGCCCAGGAAGATGAACAAAATCGCTACAACAAGAATTGCACCAATGAATAGATTTTCCTGAACCGTTTGGATTACCAAGTCAACCAATTCTGTGCGCTCATACACCGGACGTACTTCGACGCCGGGCGGAAGCGATTTTTTGATTTCTTCTAGTCGTGTACGAAGTCGAGCGGTCACTTCATGGCTGTTTTCGCCCATGAGCATGAACCCCAAGCCGAGTACAACTTCCCCTTGTCCCATGGCCGTCGATGCGCCACGCCGAATTTCGTGGCCGATCTGGACTGTTCCAATGTCTCGAATTCGTATTGGTACACCGTCGTATGCTTCGATAACGATGTTGCCGATTTCCTTGACGTTTGTCGTCAGACTAACTCCCTGCACAAGTTGCAGCTCGCCGGCTTGGGTAATATTTCCTCCGCCCACGCTGATGTTATTTCGCTGTAGTGCATCAAAGATGTCGTCAATGACGAGGTCATACTTCATCAACTGGGATGGTTCAACGACAACCTGATATTGTCGTTTCTGTCCACCCCACGTGTTGACTTCCGCGACGCCCCGCACGGAGCGCAGTTGGGGCTTGATTACCCAATCATGAATAGTTGTCAATTCCTCCAGTGTATGATTGCGTCCACTGACAACATAATGAAAGACTTCACCTAGGCCGGTCGAAATTGGCCCCAGTTCGGGTGGCCCCATGCCATTGGGGAGTCGCGCCGTTTGCAGTCGCTCCATGACCATTTGGCGCGCGAGATACAGATCCGCGCCGTCTTCAAATATTGCCGTTACCACAGACAGGCCGAACTTCGAAACTGATCGAACCTCCTCCAAGCGTGGCAACCCGCTGATGACTTGCTCAATCGGAAAGGTCACCTGCTGTTCGATCTCCAGTGGCGACAATGAAGCAGCAGTCGTGTTGATTTGCACCATGATGGGCGTGGTATCGGGATACGCATCGATCGGCAATCTGCTCAGCGAGTAGAGACCCGTGCCGCCGACAATCAGGGTGATCGCGATAACCAGTAATCGATGTTGGAGGGACCAGTTGATGATCGCATTGAGCATTGCAAGGCTCCGGTGAACTTCTTCGAGAATCGTTCGCTATGGGTTGTCTACGCGACCACAATCAATCACTGATCCGAGCCGGGGTCAACCTCGCAGCAGCCTGCACCGATATTCCCTTTGAGAATCTCCGTTTTCAGCAGGAAGCTGCCTTGTGTAACGACTAACTCGCCTGCGGGCAATCCTTCTTCAACGACGTAGTACCCATCACGTTTGTAGCCAAGTGTAACTTTGTAGGGCTGATAGACGGTGTCGGTGTGGCGTACGAAAACCACATTGCAACAGCCATCCCATTGGACCGCTGATTCTGGAACGAGGACCGCTGACTCGATGGTCTGCACACGTATTTCAGCGCTGCCGAACATATTGGCGCGGAGCAGCCCATCGGGATTTTTAAACTCAGCGCGAGCTTGGATGGTTCGTGTTCGTCGATCGACATGGGAACTGATCCACGTTAGTGTGCCTTCAAAAGCACGGGTGGGCATTGCGTCAATGGTGACCAATACGGTTTGCCCAATTGCGACATGCATCACATCGTTTTCGTACAGGTCGAGCATGATCCACATGTCTGTGGTATCCGCTACTTCAAAGAGTGATTGCGAAGTAGAAACAACTTCTCCCGCCACCGCATCTCGCGCAATAATCACACCGTCAAACGGAGCACGCAAGGGGAGGAAGGATGACGTGTCGTCGTCGTCCGCGAATTGCAAGACATCCTTGTCGGAAAGTCCCAGATTGTTTAGCCGTTGTTGCGCGCTGCGAAATAGAACTTGGCTTTCAACGAATCTGGTTTCAGCTTCAAGTGCGTCTTCCTCAGTGCCGACTCTCTTTTCGTAGAGAATCTGCTCCCGGGCGTAATTTTTCTCCCACAATCCAACGAGCGAGCGTGCTTGCAGGTACGCTGCTTTTGCAGATCCTAATTCAGCGGAATCTATGAGAGCGAGTATCTCCCCTTTGGCTACTGTCGCCCCGAGGTCAACGCGCACCTCCGTGACGACGCCCGACGCCCGAGAAGCTAAGCGAGCATATCGTCCGCCATCAAATGCGACTTCAGCATTACAGGTAACAGTCTCATCCAGGCGTGTTACTTGTATGGGCACCACTTTCAGATCAGCCCATCGCGCAACGTCAGCAGACTTGAGCTGGACCGGAGTGTATTGCGTGGTACAGGTGACGGACGGCTCACGGTTGGCCCGCATTACTTCAGGGCGAGTTCGGTCCGTGGAATTTGCAGGAGTTGAATACTGTTCAGAGTTCGCAAGGACACCAGGCTGCGTTTCGGCACCGCACAGCAGGCATTGCGATTCGGGAAGACCGTGCTCCGCACACCAGTCGCCTTTAGCTTTGAAAGCAGCGTTAAGCACACTATTGCACCGGGTGCAAAGAGCTTCGGGTACCGCATGTGCATTGCACCAGCCGAGGGATTCGACAAGTTCCGGATTGCAAAACGGACATCGTTCCGCAGGGATGTCGTGGTTGCAAATGTTGGAGGTGGTCGAAGATACCTTGTTCGCTAGCGAATCCGGCAACCAATCGTAATAGTCGGCGGCTACGATCAGGCCGAATCCGCCACCAATGGCGACGATACAAAGGAACGTTGTTATCAATATCTTTTTCAAAGCAGACTTCCTTCCACAAGGGGAATGGAAATGGCGAATCTTCAATCAACCGCCCGAATCTGGATTGCAGGTCAAGCATTGTGATTCGGGGAGCCCATGTTCTGCGCACCAATCGCCTTCCGCTTTGAATGCAGGTATGAGGGCTGCATTGCATCGCGTGCAAAATGCTTCTGGGACATCGTGGCCAGCGCAATGCCCAAGTTTTTCTATCAAACTCGGATCACAAAACGGGCATATTGACTCCGGTACATTGTGCTCAGCACAGATTCCTGCGGGGAGGTTGGACGAGGCAGGAGTATCACTGTTGGCATTTTCACCTCCGCCACAAAGTGTGCATTGGCTTTCGGGGAGGCCATGCTCTGCGCACCAATCGTTCTCAGCCTTAAAAGCCATGATGAGAGCGGGGCTACATCGTGTACACAAAGCCTCGGGAACATCATGCGAACCACAATGACCACGCTCCGCAATCAGTGATGGTTGGCAGAACGGGCAAATCACTTCGGGTACGTTGTGTTCAGCACAGATCACCGCGTTGGCGGGAATGACGATCGCTTTCCCGTGCTCGGTCGTACTAGGACTATCCAAGGCTGGCTCAGTAGTGCTGGGAGTAACATTCTTCGGAGGGGTGTTTGGGGTCAGGTATAAATACCCGCCAACTAAGCCGAGGGCGATGAGAGCGAGAAGAGCAATTGGGATGAGTAGAAATTTCATGACTTGATTCCATGGGTTGAATTTGGGAACAAAGGGGTACAGAAAAATAACCAGTTTCAGCGAGGGCTTGCGTGATCGAATATTGCTAATTCGGCCAACGCCATTGCGAAGAACCTCTAGTACTGTTTAACACAAACAGCGGCGGCAATGACGCGCAATGTGAGTGGAAGTAAACGCTTGTCACTCACTGCCAACGCAATGATGACGCACGTGCCTTCTCGCAACACTGGTTTGTCTTATTGAGTGATTGTTATCTTAAAGGCGAAGAACAGTTGATCGGATGATCACCATCGACGGGGGAGGGAGGGTAACGCTTCGACAGCAAAATTGAAAGTGCTGGACATCGACGTTCGGCGTTCCCATGTTTGGAAGGACTGCATAAAATGCTCGACTCGAGGTTTTATGCATACTGATGTTGATGCTGGTTGCAAACGTGCTGGTCAATACATCCAAACAGCAGCTTGTTTTCATTGGAGCGATAGGCGACAACTGATGGTCAACCGCAAACTCTGAGCTGTTGGTAGTAGTGTCTATTGACGTAGCATCATCACAGCACGCACTCACGCAAGACTCAACCACCGTCGGTTGCGGTGCAGTCTTGACGCAGATTCGGCCATCGACTGCAGCCACCACCATGTGGAGGCAAATAGCCAATATGGCAAAGACTCTGCCGAGTTTGAGAGATTGCTTAAGCATCAACATCCTTAGATTTCAACCAATCGCGAGAGCCACGTTGGCCTCATTAAGTGTACGGATGAGAGGGCAATATTTCTATGATTCGCAATGGGTTGACTGCTATTTGGTCGGTCGTTAGGGCTGATGAATTCAGAGTTTTCGGACTGAGCAACCCCAAATTATGAAATTGGGCCCATTCTCTGCGACCGACAGCAGACCAATTCAACAGGATCATCTCAGCAGTCCTCCCTTTTTCTCATTCTGGGTGCGCATCGAGAAGGTCATCACGCGCGCCAACGGCCGATCGACTTGACGGCATCCTTCTTTTTGTGGATGGATTGGTTCAAGACTACGGTGGAGCTTTGATCGGTCGATTTGCAGTCGTGATTATGCGAGGCTGCGGCAAGACCCAAGGCGCCCGCGCCTCTTTAGCCACTATGAACTTACTACGAGCGCTTTTTTCATGTAGTACATGGTGTGGCCTTTGGGGAAGTCCTGAGGTTCGCCGAACACTTCATACCCTTGCTTTTCATAGAACTCGCGTGCTTGAAAACTTGCTGTTTCAAGGCACGACCAGAAGAAGTGATTTTCCATGGCGAACTCTTCAGCTGCCTTCAGAAGTTGCCTCCCAATCCCCGAGCCTCTCGCTTTCTCGTGAACCCAAATCACCTCGATGTTCATCCAGTCCCAGAAGGCGACGGCTCTGATTCCACCGATCACTGTCCCAGAATCATCTCTCGCAAACACCGCAAACTTCAAGCCTTCCTCAGTGGCAGCATCACCGATATGTTTCGAGTTGGATGATTGAAGTCCCTGGCTGATTGTCGCTAACTCGTCAGCGTTTGGTTGTTGTGTTACTTTGATGTTCAACTAAACCTCCATTGACTCGTTTCGTGAATCCACCATAACTTCGAGTATCGACTCACTCCACGCTTCAAGCACGACGTTTCGGCAAAGCCCAGACAGGCCTTGATGTCGACGTTAGTAGATCTCAGTTTCGCCATTTCTTTAGCATAGGAGTTGTTAGATTCATTCACTCGCTCTGATAGCGGGTGCATAGACAGTTCTTTCATCGCTGATGAAGGAGCTTCATCGAGCTTGCTTGCCGCCATCCGCGCGCTGTGGCATTTCGTTGTTATTTTGGCTTGTGAATCGGAATGCGATCGAGTTCGCACAACCGTCTACGGGATGGGCTGATCAGTAGAGGCATCCAGTGTATGAGCAGCCGTACGAGGAAGAACCCGTGCAGGCAACCGAACGTCACTAACAGCAGCGGGCTGATTATTGTGTACCACTCTGGCGTTGGTAGTGAGGCGGCGCGGGTGACACCGACCGTTAAGCCCATGGTCAGCAACCATAAGAAAAGCAAGAGTAGCGACAGGCTGAGGTATTTTTGCAGTCGGCGCATGGTCTCGCTTGTCAATTTTTCCTGTGTCGCCCAACAGCGTGTGAACGTCGTGTCGAAGAACCACGCAACAAAGGCGAAGAGCACAAATGAGTCGATGCCGATCTCGCTCCCCATCGCGTGTGCCATCACGACGTGTGTCCCGTGTATGACTGTGTTCAAAGGCGGAATCGACATCGCGATCGCAAGAAAGAGAAGCCCGAACGTCCATCCCCGGGCAAGCGAAACGAAGCCTAGGGCCGGAACGAATTGGTCAATGGGCGTCTTCTTGGCCATCGCGCGACGAACGTCATTGAACACGCTGGCCAGGATAATGATCTCCAGCATGCTGACAATGAAAGCGATCCACTTGATGATCTCCGACTGGGGAAGATGATACGTGTGATGTGCATAGTTAGTGAAGCTGTTGAGCATTCCGATGCCCATCAAGATGAAGCCTTTCGACGATCGCGCATAGCGGTCGTCACCGCTGATCCGTTCGCCGAGGTACATCAGTGTGCCGTATACCAGCATGTTGAAGGACGCGACGATCGTGCCACACGACTTCCACTGAATTTGCAGGTCGGCAATGGGATAGTCCCGCACGCTGGGTAACAGCCACGCATGACCCTCTATAAACGTGTAGAGAAAGTAGATCAACCCGGTCGCCCACATGTAGACGTAGACCGGCCGCGACCAGAAACCGGCAGCAACCTTCGAGAAGAAAGTCCACGTAAAAGCCAGCCAGCCAGCGATGATTGGCAGTGAGAAGATTGGATGGAATCCAATGTACTCCCTCCCGGAGCTCCACCCGATGAGCATACTGCAAAAAATGCCGAGCCCGGCAATGCCGAAGCAGATCATCTGAAATCGGAATCGTTTTCGATCGCCCTTGGTGGGTTCGCCGAATTGATCGGTCAGGAATTTCTGCACACAAGCGAGCCCGCCCAGGAAGATCCAGGCCGAAGCAAATGTGGTGTGCAGTGGGCGGAGATTCTGGAATTCGATCCCAATTGCGTTGAGAAAGGTCGCGGCACCAGTGAAGTAAAAAAGCACAGAGATCGCGCCACAGAGGACGGCGATGCCGGCGCATCCGAAGGCGCAGGCAATCAGGACGAAGACCATCCGTTCCGAAGTCTTAAGTCTACTGTTCATCATCGTACCCGAACCATGGGATGCCGGAACTCTCGTGATTTTCCACGATTGGAAATCCCCTGCGAATGTCCGCGGAATTGTCTTGCAACCATTCGAGAAACGCGATGAGGTTGTCCTGTTCTACGTCATCTAGGCTAAAGCTCGGCATGCCGCGCAAGAGACGGCCCTCGGTGATCGTCGCGCGCACACCCTCTTCTCCGAGATTCCCAATGACACCGCAAAGGTCCGGCGCGCCCACGCTACTGTTCGGGTTCGGGAGATGACAAGTGATACACTTCTTCGACTGGATCGTTTCGAAGCCAGCGGCGGCTGTCGGTCCGAGAGGTTGCGCAGTCGCCAATGCTTCGACGACGTCGCCGAACAGATCGGTTGCCGGTGGTTGAATGGTCAGTTGGAATTGTCCCGTGCCAGTCTGATCGATCTCGCGCAAGTATGCCTCGACGGCATCAATCTCACCATCGGAAAGGTTAAAAGCGGGCATGGGGCCCGAACCCTCTTTGAGTACCGCGTCCAGTTGTTCACGCGGGAGTCTGCTCATGGCGTTGGTGAGGTCGGGTCCCAGGAAACCACCGAAGCCGTAGCGTTGATGGCAACTCTGGCAGTTGTTCTTGTGCCAGATCGTCTGCCCTGCAATACCAAGTTTTGAGAGTGGCGGGGTCCGCCTGCCCTCGGGGTCGAGGTAGACCATCCCTGTCTGTATTCCGAAAATAACGACGAGTACGATCAGCAGATTGCGTCGGCTCGTCGGTGTTTTCATCATCACAGAATCTCTAGCGTCAACTCGTGCGGAAGCGGGCGACAGGATTCGGGGAAATGATGAGCCCGGTATCGCAGTATCGCAGCGTGAAGCATGAGTCGGGGGGTCTTTGAGGTGAAACTCCAATTCGACACTTTCTGTTGGCCGAAACCGGAGGTTCGACGATACCCCAGCGGAATACACGTGTCAACCGAAAACGGGTTCCCTCACCGTGATTCCCACCGGTTTGGCAGACCCATCGCACTCGTTTCATGCAAACATCCTCACCAACGACGAATCTCGGGGTCGCCGCCCGCAGAACGCACCAAGAGGACGATCGTCGTCGTTGGTCATCAGATTCTTATGGGCAAATTCGTCCGCAAGCCGTATCAGACATCGGTTTACTGCAGGAATAGTTAGCACGCTTTCGCGGTATCAATTACACAACCGATAGATGACGGTCGTGGCAATCTAGGCGCGTTTACTCATCAAGCAACACAAGCTCGCGCTCCAAAGCGATCCCAAAGCCCGCGGCGTGTACGGACAAGGCAGCCTTGTTGTTCCAAAGCACCGGGTTGGTGTGGTTGAAATGGATGAAGCGCACTTTCTGTCGATCGACGGCATCCAGTGCGTTGAGGCGGGCCATCGTTTCTTCGATAAACGGGTGGGGGATATCCGCCATATCACGGCCCGGAATCTCGCCGTTGCGAAAGAAGGTGCCGTCAAGATACGCTACGTCGACCGCGCGGATTTCTTCTTCGATTGAACGTGACCATCGCTCCCACTTGTCAATGTCGGGGATATACAGCACGCTTTGATTCTGTCCCTGAATCCGGTACCCAACTGTCTCAGAGAATTCGTCTCGGTGTGGAACGAGCAATGGCGTTACCGTCAGACGCTCGTTCAGCACCACCGGCACGCCATCGGAGAGATCCTGCAGGCCGATATTTGAAAGTTCAACCAGTTGACTCCACGGCCCATTCAATTCAAGGAATTGACGCATGCGTGGCATCGCATAAACGGGGACGCTCGACGCACCGGTGATCTCACGTCCAAGATTTTGTAGTCCAGTGTAATGACCAACATGCGCATGCGTCAGGAAGATACCGTCCAACGCTGGTTGTGAAACGTTGCCTGCATCGCGCGGCGGTGCCACCTCATCCAGCAAGTGCAACTGAGTACGAAAATCAGGCGTTGCATCAATGAGCCATCGCTCTCCGGATTTCGGATCAACAATGCCCAAGCAACTTACACTCCGGACTCGCGTTGCGTCAGCCCACGCCGACGTACAACAATCGCGCCGGCAGGCTGATTGTGGATATCCTGCATCTTGAGCCACCCCGAGCACCACTACAAAAGGTGCATCAGCAACCGTGTCCACCAACGGCGTACTTTGGCACCCAGTCAGTACTGCAACAATCAACACGACGCTTACAAGAGTGGTCGATTTCATCCGTCATTATAACACCAGTGTGATCGATTGGCATGGGATGACTGGTCTGCCAGTCGATGGCCGGATATAGACTCGGCTAACTAGCGTCCAACAGCTCAAGATAGCTGACTTGCTTAAATTCAATCCAGGCCTCCTTGATCGGCATGCCATACTTCATCTCGAATGCCTCTCCTGAACGGTACGCTCGATGCAAATGAGACGCCCCCAGCTTTTTCAGTAGGTCAGCACGCCTGTTCGGCCTCTCGGTCGAGTTCGTTCCTCGTTTGATCGGAGGATCGCAATGAGTATTACCTTTACAGATTCCTCACATCGTCGCAGCAGTTACAGGTATACTGAACGTCAATTGAATTCTCTGATTAGGAAATAGGCACTCAAAATTGCGTCTCTTCGAATCGAGCTTCCATTATGATCACCGCTTTCGACATTGATGACACAATCACACGGCATCCCGAGTTCTTTTCATTCATTACGAATGCACTGCGCAATGCCGGGCATACGGTGTTGATCATCACCTATCGTGAAGGGCGAAAAGAAACCGAAGACGATCTGCGGGGGTGGAACATTGCGTATGACACACTCATCACTTCCACATTGGAGTCCTGCCTTGCGCATGGCGTGGAAGAATGGAAAGCGGTGATGTGCAAGGAGCACGGCGTTGAGATCTTCTTTGAGGATGATCCGAATGTCCTGAAGCACCTCGATAAATCAGTTTTGGGGTTGATGCCGATTGATCCGAACGCGGAGGAGTATGAGCACTGATCTTGCGGAGCCGTGTTCATACCACGTCTCGCGTCGAAGGCACCGAGGTTTCAGAATAGCTGGGGAATCGGAGCATTAGTTTCTATCCCGGTCATATTTAACGTTGGATATGCCGTTGTCGTGCCCCTAATGTGGTAGACTTGATTGGTAATGATCTTGCGATTTGACGATCCCGTTAACGGTGCCCGGATCCAAAAGGAATGGACTCCGTACGAGTGGATTGGAAGGAATGAAAATTGTCCATCAGACTGTGGGTAATGACGTCGGCCTTGGGCATGGTGTGCCTCGCAGCTGTTGCGTTTGGCCTATTCCTGCGATTTCAGAAGGTCAGCAGTTCTGGAGTCAACCCGGCTCCCTTAGTCGCGGGCACACCAAGCATCCAAGAGACGAGTCGTACGACGATCACGATCTGTGCGCTGAGCGACCACAGCTTTGAGGTTGCGATTCAACTGCTCCGAGATTCAGATTTTGAGGAGCGAACGGGCATCACCGTTGAAGCCATACTCCTTGAATTCGAACCTATGGAGCGAGCCCACGAGCTCAATTTCACTCAAGGTGAAGCAAACTACGACGTAGTCGCCATCGATCAACCATCTCTCGGGCACTATGTCACGCGCGGGTGGGTGCGTCCGCTCATAGAGTTCGCGGCGGACCCAAGTTTGCCGACACTTGATACCGGAGACATCGTGCCTGTTCTCCGCGAAGCATGCGGTGAGTGGGATCAGACGCTCTATGCGATCCCGCTTGGGAGCTACGGCGCCTTGTTTGCATACCGCAAGGATGTTCTGGATGAAGCCGGGCTCTCAGCCCCAAAGACATTCGCTGAATTTAGATCGCATGCGCAAATGGTAAACAATCCTCCAGACCTCTACGGAGCGGCGCTGTTTGCGCACGTCGGGGAATATATTACTGCCGACGCAGCACCTTTTCTGTGGTCGTGGGGAGCAGGACTCATCAATGGCAGTGATGTCAACTTGCCAGACGTGCCGCTCTACCGAGCCGCTTGGGATACACCTGAGGGCATCGCTGCACTTGAGTTCTATGCATCGCTTTACCGTAAAGGGTTTGCGCCGCCGGACACGCTTGAATTTGATCATGAGCGCTATATCGGCGCCTTCCAGAGTGGGAGGATCGCCATGGGTATCATGCCGGCCGAGGGAGTTGGTGCTCCGATGGAGGACTCTACGGTTTCCCAAGTGGTCGGCAAGATCGCCTATGCAAATCTTCCGGGACGTAGACAAGCAGACGGCTCGATCGGGCCTCCCCGGCCGGGGCTCGGCGCACACAGCTTGGCGATCAGCTCCCGGAGCGAGCACCCTCGCGAGGCATACCTCGTGCTCCAATTCCTGACCGGAATACAGATGGGAGAGGAGTACATTCGCAGAGGTGGTCGCCCGTTCCGTTCATCTCATTTTTCAACTGAAGCGATTGAGATGTACCCTTATCTAGAGGCGATTCGGGATGGGATGAAGACCGGACGGTGCCGGCCCAATATTCCCGAGTACCCGGCTGTCAGCCGAATCTTCTTCAGTGCTTTTCATTCCGCTCTCGTGCACGACGCACCGATTGCAGAAGTCATGCGCGCTGCGGCACAAAAAGCGAATGAAGAGGTTCTTGTTCCCGCATATCCCGACGCCACGCAGGACAACTCTAGCGGAGGGGCCGATGGGTAACCGACGGGCACGAAAGCGAGGAACATTGCGACTGGGCACAAGGGTCACTATCTGTATCGCCCTTGTCCAGATTCCTATTCTCGCGCTGGCCGCCGTGCTCCGCGTTCGCGAAGTTCGACGTGATTATCTGAATACGGTTGATTGGCGTTCCCAGGCCTTGGCACAGCAGTTGCAGAAACGCGCTGCCGACCTGAGTGGTTATACGCCCGAGTTGCAGCGCACCTTGGGATTGAACATCGACTGTCAGGATCTCCTGCACGATAACCGTGATAGCGGATTGGTCCATGTTGGCATCCTCGGTGTGGATGGCTTGATCATTGCCCACACCACGGCATTCCAACCGGGCCAGACCGAGCATGCCGACCTCATCCCGCGGCTCTTGACCGGATCCGACACTTTGACCGCACTGGGCTCCACGGCGTACAACACTCTCATCCCGGTAACCGTGGCGCCCGGCGAGACTCCCATCGCAGTGATTGACATCGGTTTCTCGCGAGAAGTCATTGATCAAAAAATCCGCAACACGATCTCGTACGCCGCGGCGTCTTTCCTAGCCTACCTGGTGCTGTCGTTTTTATTCATCAGCGGTTTGCTTAATCACTTTGTCACTCGACCGATCACTGAGCTTAGTAGAGCCGCTGCCGCTTTGGCCCGCGGCGAACAGGATACCGAGATTCCCGTCGGCGGATCAGATGAGGTGCGATTGCTCGCAGGCAGTTTCGAACAAATGCGTAAGGCAGTTCAACAACAAATCAGCAATCTCAATCGAGAAATCGCGAACCGAAAAGAGACCGAGCGTCAGCTCAGTGAGAGCGAAGAGGATCTGCGGATCACGCTCAATTCGATTGGCGACGGCGTTATTGCCACCGACACATCGGGAAACGTCACCCGAATTAATCGCGTGGCCGAATCGTTGACTGGTTGGTCGAGGGAAGAAGCCCGTGGAAACCCGTTGATTGACGCGTTCAATATCGTGAACTCTCAGACCTTGGATCAAGCGGTGAATCCAGTTGATCGGGTGCTCGCTACCGGCGAAATTGTCGGGTTGGCCAATCACACCATGCTCATAGCCAAGGATGGGACGAAGTATCAGATCGCCGATTCCGGCGCTCCGATCCGCGATGCCGACGGTGCCATTACGGGTGTGGTTCTGGTTTTTAGAGATGTTACCGACGAGTATCGGATGCGCGAGGCACTAGGCGAAAGTGAAGCTCGGTTCCGAGGCCTTGTCGAGTCATCCAGTGATTGGATCTGGGAGGTGGATGCAGAGGGCGTGTATTCATATGTCAGTCCGAAGATTGAGGAGATGCTGGGATACAAACCAGTTAATGTCATTGGTCGAACACCCTTTGACCTAATGCCGCCAGATGAGGCTGAAAGAGTAAAGTCGGTCTATGGCGAAATTTTCCAACAAGGCAAACCCTTTGCGGCACTAGAAAACGTTAATCTGCACCTGGATGGACGAGAAATCATCCTCGAAACGAGCGGCGTTCCGGTTTTTGATTCGAAAGGCCGTGTCAAAGGGTATCGCGGAGTTGATCGGGACATAACGGAACGCAAAATTGCGGAAAGAGCGATGCGTTCTCAAATGGAAACCCAAAAGCTCCTTCTCAATGAACTCGATCATAGAGTGCGCAACAACCTTAGCTCGTTGCTGTCGCTCATTGACCTGAGCAGCTCTGGTGCAAAGTCTGTTAAGGAACTTGCGGGAGCAATACGCTCACGAACAAACGCGATCGCCTCAATTCATGCTCTACTCTCAGACGCACAGTGGCGAAGTGGCGATCTACGGAAGTTGCTCAAGGCAATCATCCAGCCGGCAAAGAGAACCCGTATTCAAACGGATGGGGCATCTGTGCAGATTCCGCTGAGCCAAACTCAAGCCCTTGGGCTCATCATTAACGAAATCACGATGAACAGCATTAAGTACGGTGCCATGAGCGTTGATGATTCATGCGTTCAGATTTCATGGGAAACGACGGATCCAAGCGAGAATGGGGATACACAACTGACCCTGAATTGGAGGGAAAGCGGGGGGCCCACGATTGAGAAAGAGCCGGAGCCCGGCACCGGAACAAATCTGATCACCGGACTCGTTCGCTCCGAGCTCCGCGGTCGGGCGGAATTTAGTTACCCACGTGAAGGCGCCGCCCATACGCTCCACATCACTCTTGCCGCCGATGCGACGGCACAATTCGATCGCCCATCCAGACACGAAGAAGTCTCGGGAAAGACAGTTTGAGTGAGGCTGCATGCATGATAGAAGAGCCCTTCTTGCGCAGCCCACACAATTACTGGTCGAGCCAATTGGTTAGAACTCAGGTTGAGTTTAGAATGAGTAGGGCACCACTGGCCTGTTTTCCAAGGACTCACGCCCATTCTATCAAGTTACATACAAGATGATTACTCGCATAAGAAATGGACTTGATTTCCGGGGGCAGGTCATATTCCTGAGGACTCTGGTGTTCAGATAGTTGGAATCTGATCTCAATCAAAAAAATATCAAATCAGGCTTCAACACAAGAGTGCGCTTGCACGTATAGGTAGGTGACAGGCAGCAGGAATCGCTCTGCATGATGGACCAAGACGAACAACTGAGGAAGCGGATCGTACAGGGTGAACACGAGCATCTCGAATGCCTGATGAATCCTCACGCTTGTCCATCCCCTACGGACTCCGCCTCACCAACGGCCGCATGCTCCCCACCTACGACTGGGTAACCGAATCAATGCCGACCCCACCAACACCAAACGCCGAAACTGCCAGCTCACCAATTCCCGATCCCTGATCCATCTGGCATACTCGTAATATACATGAAACGATTCCTACTCACAATCTCAATCTGCCTCTTCCTCGGCACCATCACCACCGTCGGCGTCTCGTGGGCATGTGTCATTTGGCTCTCACCCTACGACGGATCAAACGGCACTTGGACCTATCCCGACAATTCGGGACAAGGACCCCGTACATACCGCAAGTGCTCTGATTCCATTGTCTGGATGGGGTTTCCAAATCTGCAACCTGGCGTCAAACGCGTTGTCGCAGCCGTCATGATGAGTGGCTCTGCCGATCGAAGAGTCTTTAGTTTGGCTGATGAATGGCTAGGAGTCTTTCGAATCGCGCCAGATACGCTCCCTGCTGCCATGATTAAACGCTGCAAGAACGGTTCCGGACGAGGTTATTACGGGCGAACTGACAACCTCGACCGCTCGCCCCAGCTATACGCATTATTACTATGATGAGGACACTCATAACCAGACCCAAGTCGCCTTCTATGGCAATGGCGGATCCGCCGAAACAGAACCAACATATGCCACCACGATCCCTACTTCAGGTCTTGATTCGGTACTGGTGAGCCAGATTGTCTATGACAGCGACACTGGGCGTCCATACCAATCAATCGGACCAGACGGTTCGGTCAATCAGACTGATGTTGATGATGCAGGTCGATTGACGTTCAGTATTGAAAATCAGAATGACTGGGACGGCACGTTGTCTTCGATTGACACAGGAAGTGAAGATGATGACGACCGTGTGACTGCTTACACCTACGACAACAACGGCAACGTTGCGACGATCAAAGCCTATCAATCATCAACCGATTACCAAACAACCACTTATACCTATGGTGTAACAACCTCTGGCTCTAACCTTGTCTCCAATTCCTTGCTACACACTGTCCAATACCCTGATTCAAGTGGCGGGACTGATGTTGTCACCATGGAGTATGATCGCGTAGGCAGAACGCTTCAAGTTACAGATCAGCGGGGTGTGGTTCGAGATTTCGAGTACGATGATCTCGGGCGAATGACTTCCGACATCGTCACCACAATCCCTGGAACCAGTGACGTGGATACGGCCATTCGCCGTATCGATTATGATTACAACGCCCTCGGGATCCCCAAGCTCATCACGTCGCGATCGGGGACCGGCGCAGCCAGTACTGTTGTGAATGAAGTGAAACGAGGTTACACCGGGTTCGGCCAGGTCGTTCGAGAATGGCAGGAGCATGATGGAACTGCGGGTGGTACATCTGAATATGTAGATTACCGCTATTCATACGGCACCGATGCCGCGCCAAACCTTGATACTATGCGATACCCCCAGGGGGCCAAAATTCAATACGGGTACGCATCCGGAGTCGATGCCACTGTAGGTCGAGTTTCGTACATTCGGCATGCAGTAGGGCTCACCAAATATGTTAAGTACGAGTATGCGGGATCCAGCATGCCCGTGATCGTCGATTACTCAGGGCATCCTGATGTCCGCTTAGATTACACGCTCGGCTCATCCGATTCAGACACCTACAAATCACTGAGCCGTTTTGGACAAGTCCATAATCAGCAATGGGTCGGCTATTCAGGCTCATCAGATGTTGACCTCGTCAAGATTGGGTACACTTATGATCTCGCTTCTAACAGAGTGAGTCGAGATCACCAATTGGCGATGCCTTCTGTTTTGGAGCGAGATGAGCTGTACACCTATGACGGCCTGAATCGCCTCACAGAAGTGCAGCGTGGCACCATCACTGGTACTTCCACCTTGTCAATTACAACTACAGATCGCCTCCAGACCGAGAAATGGGATCTCACCCATTTGGGCAACTGGGGTGGTTATCAGTTCGATGGCGATGGCGATGAATTGTTTACGACTTCATCAGATGTTGATGATTCTCGTACCTTCAATGATGCCAATGAAATCACTGAATGGGATGCAGGCGATGCAGCCACCAGCGATCTCGTAACACCAGTCTACGATGAATTCGGCAACATGATTGAAGACGGGACCGGCCTCGAATTGACGTTCGACGCTTGGAATCGGCTCGTCAAATCTGTCCGGGATTCAACAACGCTCGCTACTTACGCCTACGACGGTCTTGGTCGGCGGATTGTCAAGAACGTCGGTGATGTATCCGGCGAGGACCAACATGAGTACTACACCATCAGCTGGCAACGCATCGAAACGCGGCACGGCAGCACTTCTTCATCCACCGGCGTAGAGCTCTTTGTCTTCGGCATCCGTTACATTGATGACATCGTGCTTCGGTTGCGTGATGAGAATGAATCAGATGGGCCTGAGGAGTATCGATATTACCTTACCGATGCGAACTACAATGTAGTGATGACGGTTGACGATGCGGGCAGAGGTGCGGAGATCATTCGCTATAGTGCTTATGGCTCACCCGAATGCATCCCGTTTGGTGATGTTGATGGCGATCATGATGTCGATTCTGCGGACGCATTGTTCCAGATCAATATCAAGAATAGCAGTGCACCGTATGTGATTACGGCTGATTTAGACTTAGATGGCGATGTCGACCAGGACGATGTGAATCTGTTCACCTATTACTCGGGTAGATCGGGTGGATTCGATGTGCTGTCCGTTGATGAAGAATTGAATGATATTGGTTATGCAGGCTATCATTGGGATGACGAAGTTGCCATGTGGCACGTGCGGCATCGTGAACTATCACCACGATTGGGTCGGTGGGTGCAGCGGGATCCTGCAGGGTTTGAGGGAAGTCGTACAAACCTCTACTCATATGTATTTGGGCGACCAGTTTCCGCACGGGACCCAAAGGGGCTCTTTTCTACAGAGTGTTTTGAATGTGTTGGTACGAAATGCCAGACTCCCAATTCTAGATTTCAAAACCAAGCACCTCCCGCGGTGAAACCCCCACCAGGGTTCATGGGTCCAATGGCTTGTTCAAAGAACTGCTACCAGCGATATCTGTTTAGAGGAACGAAGAGTGTTCTTGGATTCCTGGCGTGCTTGGGCGGTTTTGCTTTGCCTGTCACCCCAGGTATGGCTGCCTGCGTTGTGGGCTGTTCGTTACTGTGGGAGATTCCTCCTGCCATGATGGCCTGCGTGGCTACTTGTTTGGGCCTTCAGTTTGTGATTTGGGGAGTCCTCTCTTTTAAAAACTGCTGGAATCAAACCATGGGAGGTCCCAAGGCAACCTATTGTCAGTGCCTCTGGTGGAAGGGTCGAAAGGGCTGCCCACCAGAAGCAGATCTACTAGGCTGTGGGCCTGCTCCTACACCAGGAACCGGTCCCCGAAGGCCGAGTGTGCCTGTCTATCCGATGGCATAGTGGAATAGTGAGTTGAAGAGGATTCGTGGTGCCATTTGTAGGAGATTGCATCCCGCATGAGAATATGGCTGGACAGTTCGTTGAGACTTGCGACTATGAGTATTGTCCAAAGCGCACAGACTAATGCATCGGAATGAGGCGTTGTATGCGTAAGTATAGGTATACCAGATTCACGAAGGCATGGAGTGGTATTCCATGGGTTCAACAGTTGTTCGGATTAACACTCTGTGCTTTGAGTTGCATGTTCTGGCTTGTGCTGCCTGAGATTCTGCCTTTGTCAACGGCAGAATGGGCAAGGTATGAGATAGCTAAAATTCTCTCATTCTTGCTCATTTGTGGGCCTCCAACCATCTACACGTTCTGGTGGTTGTCATTCGTCCTCATTCGTGCTCTTGAAAGTGCAGAGAAGATAATATCAAAAGGAGATAGGCTGGGAATCCAGCTGTGGTGTATTCTGCCAGGGTTCTTTGCCGTATCCTATCCGATTCTCTACGTCATGATTGAAGGTTCAAAGAAGTCTACAGGAATCATCTCAGTTGAGAGTCTGATTATTATCGCAATTGTTGTTATCCATAGCATTTTTGTCTTACGACAAATTCGTAGACGACTCAGCATTCAACTAGAAGATCTATGCTCATGTCCGAGGTGCCAATACGACCTACGTCATCTAAGAGAGCCTGGCTGTCCAGAATGCGGATGGCTAAGATGCGATTCACAAGTTTCTTGAATCAAATGAAGATAGGATCTTACGTGCTAATCTTTTCTCTGTTTGGTGGATCGATCTTTGAGAATCTTGAATGGTGCGGAGCGGCAGATCGCGTCTGGCTTAAGGTCATGCGAGGGTGGTGATCGGTGCGTAAAATCTATCGAAAGTCGAGTTCAATGAGCAGTTTCATTAGATGTCGCCCCACTGCTAGTCGGACGTGTTACCGTTGCGAGATCTCCTACAGTGGTTTAGCGAAGGGCCTCGGACGAAGCAACGGTGGACCAATTGATAGATTTCAGTTCGAGGCTCATCGGACTACCGAGGAAGCGGTTTGTGATTCAAAGCGAATACATGTGCAACTCTGTCAATTCGGGCGATCATTCATCCGAGGCAGCCCACTTTGCCATTGAATTCTCCAACGACTCAGTAATCTGGCCTACACTTTTTTGTTTATCTATCCGCTCCCTTGCTTTACGAACTTGCTGATTCATTCTCGCCGCACTGAGGACAAGACTTGTTTCTGTATCCACGATCTCGCCAATTCGCATTGCACGTTCCTCTTGTTGACATGCATTCCGTAACCTAATCCAATCACTTTCGGTTCGCTCAACCACTCGGTAATACACGGGTACATTCCACTGCAAACTAGATTGCAGATTTTTCAAGATTAGAACCTGCGATTCATTCAAGGCAGATTCCATCGCGAAAGTCAAGGACTCGAAATACCGCTTGTTTTTCCGTTCAATTCTGGAACGATCTTTTTGAATCCTCTCAAACGATGCCCGTTCATCCGTACTCGCTTGACCAGAGCGAATCCGTTGTCCAAGCTGCTGGAAACTGGCATTCTGGTTCGTTTGAAGTTGGTCTAGCACAAAGATCGATTGGCTGCTCTTTACGACAGCGTCGACGACTGAGCCGACGACATCATCAATCTCACTCTCTGTAACTACATTTGCTGCCGCCAATGATTCTGCGTTGATTCCAATGTGCAGTAGGAGTACCTCCAATTGTTCAGCGGTAGGTAGACGTGCGCCGCTTTACACGCCCAACCCCAATTTCGAACACCCAATGCGCACGATAAAAGCCAGTCCGAATGAACTGACCTTTGTCAACTCATAAGTAAAAGCGGGGACAGGTCATGATTGTTGCTAGTCCATCCACCGAATTGGACCATTCAAGTCGAATAGGTCATTATATGCTGATCGAGCTCTACACTCTTGTTATTGCCTGCTTGAGTACTGACCCGCATCATAATAATGCAATAGGACATGCGCAATGCAATTTCGCCATCACCATTCTGTAGTACTTGGTTTTTCTAGGAACTCCTAAAATGTGTCGTGGCATCAAGTTTCGGTTCATGGAGCTCTAATTCTGCAGGCATGTCTATTTGGGGATCAAATCTGTTTCCCACAATCAATGATGCAGTTTTGACCAATCTGCATATGATCTGGTCTACTGCACATCGGTGCTTCTGCAGTTCGAAAGGTACGTCACGTGAACGAACTAGATGCCATTAGGACGCCTAGAAGATCTGGTAAAGAGAGTTTTCATCACTCTGGAAGCCCGCTTGACATTTGTGTACGCGACTTCTGGAGGTGGGCTTCCTCTGATCTGCTCAGCAACGCGATGCGCGGCGTAGTTGCGGAATTTCTAGTGGCTTCTGCTTGCAAAGTCTCGGATACTGTTCGCGTAGAGTGGGATTCGGTAGATCTTATCACCTCAACCGGTATACGAGTCGAAGTGAAGAGCGGAGCTTTCATCCAATCATGGCAACAGAAATCGCTTTCTCAGATTCGCTTTGGCATCGAACCGAAGTACGGATGGGATGCTGCAACGAACACTGCGGCAGAGTTTCGATCACGTAGTTCGGATGTTTACGTATTCTGTGTACTGTCTGAAGTGGATCAATGTAGAATCGATCCACTCGATCTAGATCAGTGGGAGTTCTATGTGGCGGCAACAGTCCACCTTTCTGCGTCGTTTGGCGAACAGAAAACGGTTGGTTTGAGATCGTTGCAAAAAAAACTCTCTCTCGAACCAACCAAGTATCTGCTCTTGGCCGATGTGATTGAACGAATGAGCGCCATCGACGGCTAGTTGAATCCGGTCTGGGTCCTCTTGAGCGTTTGGGTCTAGTGTCGCTACGCATATGTACTTGCGACGAACGAAAGAGAGGCTCACCTTGTTGTCTTTGGCCTTGGGGTGCCGGGTGGGCGTCTCCTCGCGTACTCATTTCACTCTGGTAGCACTCAGGTATGCCATTGCCACTCCTTGATTCCTCTTTGCTGCCTTCTCAGACTCGCCGATCGGACACTGCACATTCACAATGAAATCATCACTTTCCAATTAAGAATGTGGAGATTATCCCGTAGAATGGATTCATCATTCATCTATGAAGAAAGCGATTGTGATGAAAACTCTAATGCCCATTGGTTTCCTAAGCAGCACAATGCAGTCGATCATTCTGATCGGGCTACTTTGCTTTTCTGTGCCCGAAGTTCTCGCTCGAGGTCGAGTCAATTGGGACCCAACTGAATTGGAGGCGGACCTGTCTTCGGCAGCAGAGGAGTTACTCAATGAAATGCCAGTGTCATTCAATCTCGATTGTGTTGATAACGAAATTGCGAATTGGTCGCTGAGTCTAGATGAGGATGAGTTTACAGGATTTCTCTCTGAACAGAGAAGTATTCTAGAAACTGATCTCATGGATCGCTTGGTAGTGTGGAGCCGATGGGCAAATAAAGAACTTGGGCGCATTACTCGAGATTGTTTTAGGAAGCAGAATCGCGAACACTTCAACTACGAAACCGACTGCTCACTGAATATCAGTGGTCAGATTCTTCCTGCAAGTGAGTATTATACCGATTGGTTGTTTCTTGGGTTTAGTGGAAGCCGAATGTCGTATGTTGGTTCGCCAGATGAAGCTGATCTTGGAATTGCGTACATGCTAAGAGAAGGTGATGTTGAGGATATGCAAGAAGAGGAGATTGAATTTTGGAAAGGGAAACAGAGAGCTCTTCAGCAAGCGGCTGCCGTGCGATTCCCGAAACCAGATCCTCCTCTTGAAGATAATCCAAGCGAAATCACATATGAGATTAATCCCAGCAGTCTGATCTGGAACATCCGTGAGAATATTACCGGTAATGTTACGTTGCGCAATACAGGAACCACGCGAATTCATGTGGGCACGCGATGGGAAAAGAGCGAAGTGAACATTAGGACCGAGGAGGGCAGTGGACTTGAAGCGTTCTACATGCAGGGCTGCATTCTCTGGGGGGAACCAGAGCAGTGGAATACTTATCTCCTGCCAGGTGATGAAATCACTTCGGAGTTTACAATTCACACCGATCCGTCGGAATCGATGACAAGCGGGTATATCGTACCGGATGGTCGCTTTGTCCTGTCGCGAGGTGAGATCCCAAACGTCTTAGTCAGAGGCTCACCGATCACCATCGAAATCCGGCGGCGACCGGGCGAGTATGTTGGGCCGCGAATCCTCTGGATGGGCATGTTTCAAGACCGGCTCGTCCTACACCGCGAGGATGATCTCGTTGATGTTGTGGATCTGGTTGATGAAGAGCGAATTGAAATGGTTCCGCGATCATTAGAAACCGGAGTTTGGCGGTTTCGTTGGACTGCTCTGTCGCCTGACGGAACACTCATTGCCGAGCGATCTGGATCTCAGGAAAGCAAGCATGCAATATCGTTGGAGAAGTTGCTCGTTCCTGGAGAGAGTACCAGCAAAATGGCGCCTCCAGATGATCTCTCCGCAGGGCAGGGTGGTTTTCTTCCCATGAGATTCAGTGGTGATGGAGATCGTCTATTTGCGCAGACAAACTTCCAAGTCGTTGAATTTGATGTTGAGACTGGTGATGTGATCTCCAAGGTCGAATTGCCTGCAATGTGGCCGGAGGTTTCTCCGGATGGACAGTATCTCGTCGAGCTTGAATCACCAAGCTTGGGCCACATCGTCGGACACCGTGGTTTAGATCGATTCAACCTTCGCATCATGCCATGGAACGATCCGGAAGCCAGCACAGTAAAGATGATCAAAGGCATGGGTGAATGGTCGGAGCTCTATCTGGGGAAGAAAGGGGTCTATCTTTGGAGTGAGCTTAGCGACAATGTCCTTTTTCAACCCTATGACGGTTCCGACACGATCACTTACCAAACCGGACCCGCTTCTTTCCTTGAAGAGAGTGATAACGGTGAATTCTTTGTTTGCACTTCGCCATTTAGTAAGGAGTATGAATATCGTCTCGGGACGACAGGAGTGGCCGTCTGGTCAACGATGACTGGCGAGCCTGTGTGTGAGTTCTCTGAATCTATGGATCTGCGACCGATGCTCGTTTCTTCACGCGATGTGGTTGTTTGTGCGGTGAAAGCCAAACGAGTTTACGAAGAACGCGTTCGTGTTTATGATTTGCACACCGGCGAATTCCTAAAGGAAGTGGATCTGACGCCTGGCGACGGGGATTGGCCGTGAACCAAACACGAGTACCACTGCATAGATTGATGGAACTTGAGGCCACTCCAAAACTATATACGGTGGCTAAGGCCTGAGTCCCTCGGAGCAGATCTGTCAGGAAATTTGATGTTGCCTCCTGATGCGATCTCTCGCTTTCCAGTGCAGAGTGAGGCAGCATCTCGGTGACTCAAATCGTATAGACCTTACCCAATCATCGAGTGTGCGTCTCGTGCCACACTCTGCGCATTCGCTCATGAATTGGACCCTGTGCCTCGATTGGTCGCAGGATGAGCAGAGATCGGACGCAGTGGTATGGGGTTCAAATGCCCAGAAGCCATTTGAAATCCCCCCGCCCACGGCGGGTTATCAGCAGGCCTAACTGGATCGGCACGCCCCGGCAAGCCTATACACGCCCAACTCCCTTTTGGGACACCCAAAGCGCACAACAAAGGCCAGTCGTAAACGACTGGCCTTCATCAGCTTATAAGCAATAGCGGGGACAGGATTTGAACCTGTGACCTCCGGGTTATGAGGGGGTTTTGCAATATAGTCATAATGCGTTATCGCCATTAGACTTATGACTTTGCATCAAATCGACTGGGCGGCAAAATACGGCAAAACGGGTCGTTTTGGGATGCGCCGGCAAGCCCAGGCAAGCCCAAATTTTCAACTCCCGCATCACCACAAGAATTGCCCATGTCAATGCTCAACAAGGTCTAGTGTCTTTTCGGCGTCGAACTTGACGCCAAAGTAATTCACTCGTGAATACCTGACTAGGGGGCATTGAACATGAATCACTCAAACGCTATCGAACTGGCGGCTTTGATACACGAATTAGCGAATTCGTTTCATGAAATTGCACGAAAGGCGCACATTGCTGCGGATGCGATAACTGAATCAGGCAATGCTGCTGAGTGGGCTTCCATCGGAAACCGACTCGACATCGATTTCGATCGCCTGACAATATCGTGGAGAGGTCAAAGATGTCGAATGGGAAACTCGATTCCGTTCCGCCTATTAGCACGACTGGCGCAACGTCCCAATTTCTATGTATCACACGAAGCCCTACTACAAGACGTCTGGGGTGGATCGCGGTCGAAATCCGCGTTGCGTAGTCCGATTTGCAATTCGCGCATGCAGTTGATCAA
>PJEL010001200.1_pt1 | contig 27305 bp, 23 predicted proteins | sample 1853271 | NCBI WGS metagenome assembly PJEL01 (sample SAMN08108733, study PRJNA415343) | Invertebrate metagenome, whole genome shotgun sequencing project. | host: Globobulimina | place: Sweden: Gullmar Fjord | collected 2015-08 | reverse complement strand
AAGTTAGGAAGATAACCGCTTTTGGCTCGCCACCTTTGTTTTCTAGTACACGCTTTTCAACGTGCTCTAGAGGGTATGCACAACGGCCGTTTTCAGTCAGGCTAGTATCCGCGTAATCAGCGACACGATGTTCATCATCCATCATTACGTTTTCAACGATCGCGCCGAAACGAATTGCATCCCAAATGATTGGCTCATTCTTTTGCGAAAGGTCGATGGTTTTTGCGTAGCAACCGCCTTCGATATTGAAAACAGTTCCTTTGCCCCAGCCATGTTCGTCATCACCAATAAGGTAACGCTCAGGATCTGCAGACAAAGTAGTCTTACCCGTACCAGACAGACCGAAGAACAAGCAAGTATCGCCTTCTTCGCCCACGTTTGCAGAGCAATGCATTGGTAGAACGTCTTTTTCTGGAAGTAGGAAGTTCTGTACAGAGAACATCGCTTTCTTCATTTCGCCCGCATAACGCATACCAGCAAGTAGTACTTTACGCTGTGCGAAGTTGATGATCACACAACCATCAGAGTTAGTACCGTCACGCTCAGGAACACATTCAAAGTTAGCGCAGTTCAGAATGGTCCATTCTTCTTTGTCAGCTTGGTTGAATGTTTCAGGGCGGATAAATAGGTTGCGACCGAACAGGTTTTGCCACGCTGTTTCAGTTTGGCACTTAACGGGCAGGTAGTGTGCAGCATCAGAACCTACGTGTAGGTTAGAGATGAAGCCACCCGTTTTGCCGAAGTATTCTTCAACACGATCCCAAAGGGCATCGAATTTTGTTGCGTCGAAAGGACGGTTAACATTGCCCCAGTCGATTGCATCTTTTGTGCTTGGTTCTTCAACAATGAAACGATCCATTGGAGAGCGGCCCGTACGAACACCGGTAGTTACAACAAAAGCGCCGTTATCTTGTAAGCGGCCTTCGCCACGCTCAAGTGCTTTTTCAACCAATAAAGGTGCAGATAGATCAGTATAAAATGTGGTCATAATAGTGCCCGAGGGGTCTCGTTATGTCTGTATCGCTTTTGGCCATACACAAATGAATCTTATTTACCGTCCAGATGATGATTGGACGAACCCATATTTGAGGTTGCGAATTATGCCAGAAATTTTGCCTTAACAAAACCGAGGTGGGGAATATGGCGGGTATAACTAAGAATGATGTCGGCGCTAGATGACGGGTTTTGATGAGTTTTTGTAATTTTTTTTCAATACTGGCGAATCTAGTGATTTATTCGCCAGTATTGTTACCGGATAGACGATTAAGTAGTACTAAAGTACTTAATTTATCGATTTAAGCATTAATTAATGTAGTTTTTTTTCAGGAAATAAATTAGCAATTTGTTCTTTGTTGAATGAGTAATGCTGTAGGCAAAACTGGCAATCAACAGAGACTTTCCCTTGTTCTGCGATAACGCCCATAAGATCTTCAAAACCTACTTGGTGAATGGCGTTGCCAATGCGCTCTTTTGAGCAGGTGCAGGCAAAGCGCAGAGGCTCTTGATCATATATTCGAACGTCTTCTTCGTGGTAAAGGCGATGCAATAACGTTTCGTTATCGAGAGTGAGTAATTCTTCAGGTTTAAGGGTGCTGGCTAAATGGCTAAGGCGATCCCAAGCGTCAGCATCACCTTGTTCGCTAGCAGGCAGTTGCTGTAGCATAAAACCGCTAGCAATAGTGCCATCACATTCTAGCCAAAAGCGTGAGCCAAGCTGTTCTGATTGTGAAAAGTAGAACTCAAGAGATTCGTTTAGCTTGTTACTGTCTAGCGGCACGACACCTTGATAAGGTTTGCCGACAGCAGGCTCAAGAGTGATAACCAGTTGGCCACCAATGAGTTCGATTTCTTCAATGCTTTTACTTTCGTCGTAACGCGCAATCGCCCGTATCTCGCCCGTATCGGTGGTTTCTGCTTGAATTAAACTAACGTCTCCGGGTAGGCGTACTTGCAAACATAAGCGGCCTTCGTATTTCAGTGTTGCACTCATTAAGGTGCTAGCCGCCATGAGTTTTCCAATCTCTATTTTTAATACTTCTGGATAGTCGTGTTTTGATAATACGTCGCTGAGACTTTTCTGCAGACCCACGAGCTCACCTCGAACATCGGTATTGTCGAAGGTGAAGCGTTGCATGCTATCGAGATTACTCATATTTTACTCATATTTCACTTTGGTGCTTAAATTGATGGATCTTACGACGTTCTTTCTTGTTCGGTCGATGGTCAGGTGCCGCGGTGGCGTCTTTCATGACTCGACGCAGTTCGGCTGCGTCCATGCGAGCCTTAATGCTATCCGCCGTTTCTTCATACAGCGCTTGTGCTTCAGGGGCACCACGGCGTTGTCCTGATAGCTCTTTGATGACGATTATCTTTTCATCAAAGCCTTGGCGAAGGGTGAGTTTTGCACCAAGATCAACGGTTTTACTGACTTTGCAGCGCTGTCCTTCATAGTGCACTTTTCCACCTTCAATAGCGGCTTTAGCAATGGCCCGAGTTTTATAGAAGCGAGCAGCCCAGAGCCATTTGTCTAAGCGAATTTTTTTATCGTCGCTGCTTTGCTGCTTACTCATCATTACTTCTCGGCTCGGTGTCACTTTTGTTCATATAAGAGTTCATCAAAATGATGAATTCCAGGATGCTCACTACTGGTATTGGGTTCCTTTTGACTGTCTGGGTGAAAGATGGTCAGAAGGTGTTTAAAACCAAATGTTTCAGCAGACTTTAAGACAGCTTGGCTATCATCAATTAGCAGGGTGGTTTCTAAGTCAAAAGGCTCATCCTGCTGTAGATGCTGCCAGAATGCCTGACTTTCTTTTGGCTCTTGATAATCGTGAGAGCTAATAATACGGTCGACAAGTTTATCGAGCCCCGTTTTAGCCATCTTTAAATCAACACTATCACGATGAGCATTGGTAACGATGACCGCTCTTTTACCTTGCTGCTTAAGCATAACAAGGAAGTCTTTAACATGTGGGCGGTATTGTATTTTTTCAACAACTTCGTATTTTAGTGCTGCAACCGGCATCTTTAGCCGTTCGCTCCAATAATCCAAGCAGTACCAATCGAGCGTACCCTGAGTTTCGTCAGATGCTTGTTTCAATACTTTATGCGCTTCTTCATGTTCGATGCCATACCGTTCGGCATATTTTGATGGCATAAACTGCAACCAAAAATAGTTGTCGAAATGCAGGTCGAGTAAAGTGCCATCCATGTCGAGTAGAACGGTCTCTATGGTTGACCATTGCTCAGTATTATAAATCTGAGGCAATGAATTTTTTTCTGCTGAATGATGCGCTTGGCTGTCTGTCATGTTTGAGTCAGGTATACTGATTTCTATTAGTGTTAATCTGAAGTAGATGAATATTGGAATTTGCTTATTATGTCTGAAAAACCAGAAATCTTACACCAGTCAATTGTATCTAAAAGTCGTCTGTTTACAGTGGAAGCGGTTGATTACCGTTTTAGTAATGGTGTTGAGCGAAGTTATGAGCGCCTTGTTCCGGGTGGTTCTGGTGCGGTGATGATGGTTGCAATGTTGGATGATGAGCATGTCGCATTGATTCGTGAGTTTGGTGGGGGCATTGAAGAATATACCCTCACCTTGCCTAAAGGCGCAGTGGACTTAGGTGAGACGATTATTGAGGCGGCGAACCGTGAGCTGCAGGAAGAAATAGGCTTTGCCGCGCGTAAAATTACGTTTTTAAAACGCATGAGTTTGTCGCCTAGCTATATTAAGGGGGGCATTGATGTTGTATTAGCGGAAGATTTATACCCCTCAGTATTAGAAGGGGATGAGCCTGAACCTTTGGAGCTCGTAAAGTGGCCCATTGCGGATTTGCAAGAGTTGGTGGCGCGCGACGATTGTACGGAAGGGCGTGCTATTGCGGCGTTGTATTATGCGCGGGATTATTTGCAGCGCTCATAATAGCGGTATCGGGCCATTTTACTTTTGCGCTAATAATATCTTGTCGAGCTCATCGACAAGATGACCTAGCTTAATTGGTTTGCTGATAAAGCCATTCATACCCGCTTTAAGGCAGCGATCTTTGTCTTCCATCATCGCATTCGCAGTGAGTGCTAGGATGGGGAGCTGATGTTTTTCGAAGCCAAGTTCACGGATTTTTTCGGTAGCGCTAATACCATCCATTACTGGCATATTAACGTCCATTAATACGAGATCAAAGTTGCGATTTTGTATCTCGGCTAGCGCCCGCTCACCATTTTCAACGACTATCGATTTTATTCCGAGTTTCTCTAAAATTTTGCTGGCTATTTTAGCGTTCACAACATTGTCTTCCGCTAATAATATGGTTGCCTGATAGTTTCGTACTTGGTTGCTAGATTTAACCACGGTTTCGCTAATGCCCGGTTTTAGCGGAATCGATAAGCTGAATGTACTGCCGACTCCTAGCTCGCTTTCTACTTCAATTTTTCCTTGCATTGCATTGGCTAAGTGCTGGCTAATGGTTAAGCCTAAACCTGTACCGCCATATTTTCTGCTGGTGCTACTATCTGCCTGTTGAAATGCAGAAAATATTTGTTTTACTTTTTTGTCAGCAATGCCAATACCGCTATCTCTTATTTGTATCTTCAAATCAAATTGATGATTTTCTAATGCAATTCCTTCTACCCGAAGATCAATGCGTCCTTGATGGGTGAACTTAAGGGCGTTACTGAATAAGTTATTGAGTATTTGACGAATGCGATTGGGGTCGCCCAGCCAAAACTGAGGTAGATCGGCACCATAAAAATAAAGTGCTTGAATGCCTTTTTGTTTTGCAGAGCTGGAAAATAATTGATAAACCTCATTGCAAAGCTGGTGGAGATCGAAGTTTATTTGTTCGAGTTCAAAGTTGCCGGATTCAATTTTCGATAGGTCTAAAATATCATTAATAATATTTAATAGGGCGTGTGACGAGGAATGAATAATATCAATGTATTGCTTTTGTTCTTCGTTAGCTGATTTATCGATCATTAACTCAGTCGCGCCAAGAATGCCATTCATTGGGGTACGAATTTCATGGCTCATATTGGCTAAGAAAACACTTTTACTTTGATTCGCATTTTCTGCGCTGCGTAATGCTTCTCTGATTTGAATATTGGCTGATTTTAATGCTTGGTTGTTTGCGACAGATTCAGTGATATCAAGCCCTGTTAATAAGACTTCTTCGCTATCATCGTTGGGGACAGACGTGATTCGCCAATCAATAATGTACTCTTTACCCGTTTGGGCAATGAGTGGAAATCCTGCGGAAACAGTGGCGCTTTTTTTAGGGGTTATGCTGCGTAAATAATTAGATATTTGATTGTGTGTGCGCTTTGGGCAAAAGTTACTGAGAGGTTTGCCTAGTATTTTGTCTTCATCACAGCCTATTAGCTGTGAGAATTGTTGGTTGGCTTGTAGAATCTTGCCTTGTCTGTCGCTAATGACCAGTAGAGTATGCATGGTATTGAGGTAGGTATGCATGCGATTACGTTCATTGCGTAGTTGCACTTCCATGAGATAGCGCTTACTGATGTCGTCCGCAGAGATGATGACAAATTGAGTACCGTTTTGAGCGATGGATTTTGCTCTGATTGCCCAGCGAATTGGGTTGGTATTATCGGTATCGTGAATGCTTTTTTGCAACAGGGTGCATTCGAAATTGACATCTGTTTTAGCATTGATAGCTTGGCTAAGGTATTGCTCAAAACTTTCTTGTTCGTCAGCTTTTATAAAGTTGCTTAGCTTCTGTCCTTGGGCATTGGGGAAACTGTCTTTAAATGCTTCGTTATAATCAATGATGGTAAAACTAGTATCGAGTTTTAAATAAATACCGATACTGGATTTGGTCGCATTTTGATTCGTGCGTTTTAGCTCTTTCTTAAAATATTGGCGGTGGTGCCAAATGAGTATCGAAATGCAACACAAAGCCGCGACGAGAATTAACATTAATCCACGATATTGTGTTTGCTCGATGTATTGTTTTCGTACATTGGCTAAAGAAGTTGCGGCAAGGTGTACGCTTTTATTGTCGATCTGATGCTTGTAAAAAATCATATCAGTATTTTTTCCTGATATGAAACCATCTTCTTGTTTGAGTGCTTGCAGGATGATGCTTTTGCTCAGCTCCGTATTGTCAGGAACAATACTGACCAATTGATCTTGGTTGCGCAGAATTTGATAGGACTGAATGTTATTGAGGGTACCAATGTCAGTATGCAAATGATTGAATTGGTTTTTTGATGAGTGAATAAATTCGACAAAATTCTGTAATGATTCTTTTTGTTGGGCGTAAGCTTGCTGTAAACCTATAAGCCATGAGCAAGAGAAGGCCAAAAGAAATACACAGAAGGCTAATATGATTACGATATTGGAACGCTTACCCATTTATCTTGAGTTCCTTGAGTGCCGAGGACATGCTCTTGAAAGTATAGAGTTAATTACCATGAGCGTCATTAATTAACACGAAGGGATATTTTTTAAAGCAACCACGGCAGAAGGATGGCATGTAAGCTGGCGGTAATAGTCATCGCCATTGCAGAATAAGCCGCATATTCTTGGCCTAGCTCAATGGCTCGGCTAGTGCCGACCGCATGTGCGCATACGCCGAGCGATATTCCTGTCGATTGTGGGCTATCGAGATGGAAAGCTTTCAGGAGCATCGGTATGAAGGCTGCCCCGATAATGCCGGTTACCATAACGAAAGCCGCGGCTAGTGCGGCTATTCCACCTGTTTGTTCTGTGATGGCGACAGCAACGGGAGTCGTGACAGATTTACTGGCCATGGTGATGGTGATGGTATCAATACCAATCCAGTAGTGGGTTAAGGCCATGGCGATGCCGACGGTGGTTAAGCTGCCGACCGTAATGGCAATAAGGATTGTGACAAATTGCTTTTTCATTTTATGGATGTGATAAAACAAGGGGACGGCCAAACCAACAACAACAGGGCCTAAGAAAAAGCTAAGTAGTTTTCCACCTTGGTCATAAACGGCGTAAGGGGTATCGGTTGCCCATAATAAAAATGTAACAAGAACAAATCCTGATAATACCGGTGGTAACCAAGAAGCATGATTGAGTGCTTGATAGATTTTTAAGCCCAATAAATACGCGCCTAAAGTGATCGTTAGCCAGGTGGTTGGTTGTTGTAAGATCGTCGACAACATTATTTATCCTTAGGCTCTTTTTCAAGCTTGCTACCCATTTTAAGTATTAGGGCGGTTATTAATGCGCCAGGAATAATACTGATGGTTAAGATAACGAGAAATTTGAAACCGTGTTGCTGAATAATATCGGCTTGAGTAATTAAACCAGCACTGATTGGAATGATAAATAGAGGGAGTAGCGGCGAAAGTTTATTAGCGGCTATTTCGATACTTTTTGGAGTTTTGTTCTTTAAGATAATAACAGTCAGCAATAGAATCATGCCGATGATCGAGCTAGGTACGGGGATGGCAATCCAAGATTGGATTGCCTCTCCGAGAATAAGAAAAACTAAAAGAGCAAAGAGTCCTACTAGCATATTCCCATTCTTTTGTTTGGTACGGAAGGAGAGACTTGAACTCTCACACCTTACGGCACTAGAACCTAAATCTAGCGTGTCTACCAATTCCACCACTTCCGCTTAGGCTGCGCATAGTATAGAGACTCCCTAGGTGTGTCTAGTACTTTATGATATTTTTTTGAAATTATTTTCAAAACGATTGTGATTCGATATGAAGTTTTCAAAATTAAGGGCGTTCATCGGGACACAAAAAGAGTAACCTTGATAACTATCAACGCCTGATTCTATAAGGCTTTCAAGCTGATTTTGATCGTCTATGCCTTCTGCAATCATCGATATATTGAGGCTATGTGCAAGGGCTGAAAAAGCCATTAAAGAATTATCGCCTTCGGTATCGGATAGTGACTGTATCAAGGGTTTTTCTAGCTTGATTGCGGTTAGGTTGAATTTGGAGAGTGAGTTGATTGATGTCGTGCCTAAACCAAAATCATCGATAATGATGTTAATGCCAGAATTTGTCAGTTGTTTGAAGCTTTCGGCTATGCCATTGCGATCACTATTTAGCAGCTCTTCATTGATTTCAAGCGCCAGTGTATTGATTGGCATGTTGAGTCTGGAGGTTATGCGCTGGATGTAACTGATCAGTTGCGGTGAAGCAAACTGACAGTTGGATATGTTGATACTCATTCTAGCGCTGGTTTGAATTAGCCCAGTGGTTTTCCATTGCACCCATTGCTGACAGGCTTTTTCTATTATCCACTCACCAACAGGAATAATGAGCCCTGTCTGTTCTAATAAAGGGACAAAGTCTTTTGGTGATACCATTCCCACTTTGGGGTGTTGCCAGCGCAGTAATACTTCAGCACCTTCTATTATTTGGTTATCGGTACTTACGATGGGTTGAAAGTGCAGCTCGAGCTGATTTTCTTGCAGAGCTTTGTGCAGTTCTTCTTGCAGAACCATTTTATAGCGCGCTTGAGCTGTTAAATCGGGGGTGCAAAATTCAAAACGCTGCCTGCCTTTGCTTTTGGCTCGATAGAGCGCTAAATCGGCTTTTTCGATCAGTCTGTTTGCATCTTCTTTGCTATCATCAGAAAGAGTGATGCCAATGCTGCATCCTATGTGGAATTCATGCTGTCGCCAGGAAAAATGCTTGGCTAATGTGCTTAATATGTTGTCAGCAATAATGCCCGCATCGCGGTGATCTTTGAGGTCTTCGATGACGATGATAAATTCATCGCCCCCTAAGCGAGCGACGGTATCAATTTCGCGAACGGCTTCTTTCATGCGAATACTGGCTTCGCGCAAAATCGCATCCCCTGCTGCATGTCCCCAGGTATCGTTGATCGGTTTAAAATGGTCAAGATCGACATACATGACCGCAAGTTGGCGCTGAAAGCGTTTGCTTCTCGCTAGCGCCATGCGTAATCGATCCATCAATAGCTGGCGATTAGGCAGTCCGGTTAAGGCATCAAAGCGCGCTTTCTGGCGCATAGCATTATGACTGCTGGTACGTTGTGTGACATCTCGGCAATGCAGCAGAAAGCGTGCACCAACTAATTGACTGACGCTGATTTCAAAGTAGCGGTTATGGCCATTCTTGTTTTTGGCTGAAAATAATTGTCCGCGACAAGGCTGGCCTTGGTGACAGAGCTTGGTTAGCTGACGGCGAATGGGGTAGTTCGTTTTGCTGGTGAGCTCGGGAAAGATGTTGGTGAGCGCAGTATTGTGCCAATCAGCTGCTAACCCTGACAGGCAAATCGCCATGCTTTCATTAATGTTTAGGATCTTGCCAGAGTCATTAACGATGATCTGTCCTTCTGTCGACGATCCCGCATAGGTTTCTGGCAAGCCTTTGCTGCCCATGCCTAAATGATTTAGCAGCCATTGCGGCGCATTGGTTCTTGGCAGTTGCAAAACATTTTGTGCATTGGGCTGATCTGTAAATAATAGAATGCGCTTGCCGCAATCGGCAATGTCGGGTTGACGGTTAGCCGCATCGACGAGATAGAGAGTCGCTTCTGTCGTTGGGTAACTCTTGTTACTATGACGTGCCACTTGAATGTTGGCGTGTGATAACTTGGCTTCTAACTGCTGGGCCCATGTGTCATCTTCACTGATGATTATACAGTCCATTAATTGTGCTTCTTACGTAGTCAGGCTTTTAGAAGAATAGAACCTGGTGGTTCATTAGCGAATAGTGGCCTGCTTATTAGGTCAAAAAATACAACTAAAGTAGTGGTTTAAGATGCCTTAAATTGCTCAGAAGGGAATCATTTTGGATTATAAAAAAACAGTCGCGGCCAATAATGTAATTGTGAGTTTTGCCGCTTTTGTCGTGGTTATTGCGGGGATGAAGGCTTCCACCGAGATTTTGGTTCCTTTTTTACTGGCGGTCTTTATTTCCGTTTTATGTACGCCGATTATGGTATGGCTGAAAGTGAGAAGGGTTCCTTCTGTGGTCGCGGTATTATTGGTGGTCGTGATGTTCTTTTTGCTGGCGGCAACGTTTGGTACTGTGATTGGCGCAAGCTTGTCAGCATTTTATCAAGACCTTCCTGAGTACGAGCAAAAGTTGCAATTACAAAGTCAGGCCAGTGTTCAGTGGTTGCAAAGTTTGGGTTTCGAAATTGACCAGACTCTATTAAGTGATTACATAGATCCTGGGGCTGCGATGAAAATGGTCGCTCGAATCTTTAGCGGTTTAGGGGGGGTATTAACGAATACGTTTTTAATTCTATTTTCTGTGGTGTTTATTTTAGTCGAGGCATCGGAGTTTCCAGATAAAGTACGACGTGCCTTGGGTGATCAGACAACGGCATTACAAAACTTTCAGCGTTTCAGCGATTCCGTTCAGCGCTATTTGTTAATCAAAACGTTAGTCAGTATCGGTACCGGTATTTTTGCGGGTATTGCTTTAATGTTTATTGGTGTCGATTACGCGATTCTTTGGGGGTTGATTGCTTTTTTACTTAATTACATTCCTAACATTGGTTCAATTTTAGCAGCAGTCCCGCCTATGTTGATCGCTATGATTCAGCTTGGGCCAATGAGCTCGCTATTAGTAGCAGGTGTTTATCTGACGATTAATACTCTATTTGGCAATATGATTGAACCAAAATTTATGGGGCGTTCTTTGGGACTATCAACCTTGGTTGTGTTTGTTTCTTTGGTTTTTTGGGGCTGGGTATTTGGTCCGGTCGGCATGTTGCTTTCCATTCCTTTAACGATGGTCGTTAAAATTGCACTTGAAGGCAGTAAACAGCATCGTTGGATGTCGATATTGCTGGGCCATTAATGGTATTGGGATACCGATGCTTACGTAAGGAAGGGTAAAAAGCTTACGCTTGTAATATCGCAGGCATTACACTGCGATCAGAGGTGAATATATGTACCAAATTTTGTTAATTGATGATGATTTTGAGTTGGGCGAATTATTGCAGGAATATCTTGCAATGGAAGGCTATCAACTAACGGTATGCCACGACGGTGAATCGGGGTTGGCCGCTGCGCTAACAGGAGAGTATGACCTTGTTTTATTGGATGTCATGCTGCCTAAAATGAATGGTTTTGATGTTTTAAAATCATTACGCCAAGAGTCCATGTTGCCGGTGATTATGTTGACGGCTCGTGGTGATAGTGTTGATCGAGTATTGGGACTAGAGCATGGTGCTGATGATTATATTCCCAAGCCTTACCATCATCATGAGCTGGTAGCCCGCATTAAAGCGCTATTTCGTCGAATTGAAGCTGGGCAGCCAAAAGTAGCCAATGCTTGGTTGCAGGTAGATGGTTTAAAGCTGCATAAAGCAACACGTTCTGTAAAACTGAATGAAGAAGATATTGAATTAACCGGTGCCGAATTTGGTGTTCTGTTAACGCTCTTAGAAAGCGCCGGTGAAGTTGTTGATAAAGAAGTATTATCGCAAAGTGCATTGGGCCGTCGTTTAAGTGCTTTTGATCGCAGTATTGATATGCACGTAAGTAATTTGCGTAAAAAATTGGGTGAAAGACAAGATGGTAAAGCATACATAAAGACCGTGCGTGGCCAAGGCTACATTCTTGTACAAGATTAAATTAGGAAAAAAGCATGCGTTGGCACAATTCATTATTCATTAAAATTTTCTTATGGTTTTGGATTGTTGTTGTCTTGTGCATGACGGTTGCGACTCTTTCTTTCCAGTGGTTGCAGGATGATTATCATCGACCATTAGAGGTGCGCGAGCAGCATTTGCTGCAGCGAATTGCTAAGAATATGGAGCCGTTAAAAATTCAAAAGCGCAATTTGTGGCGAAAGCTTCAGCCTGGCTGGAATAGCGTGCGATTTAATTTGTCAGAACTCAATCATATTCCTCATGATATAGCGGAGTTTTATGAGCATGCGGTGGCTGAAAATCAATCGCTATGGGGGCAAGAAGATGGCTACATCATGATGGGCCCATTGATGCATGGGGATGATGTTTATATTGCGGTGAGTCGTTTTCACTGGCGTCACTCTATTGATGAAGGCGAGCGCTGGCTGATTCCTTTGTTGATTGTCATGATGGTCTCGTTGTTGTGTGCTGCTTTGGCCTGGCATTTAACCAATCCTATTCGACGCTTACAGAAGGCAACTAAGCAGCTCAGTATTGGGGAGTTTGATTTGCCAGAATTGCGCTCTCATTTAAATCGACGTGATGAGCTTGGCGATCTCTCTGTTGGTTTTATCGATATGGCGGATTCGCTGCAAAGGCTATTGCACAGCCATCGGCAATTATTGCGTGATGTGTCCCATGAATTGCGCTCTCCTCTTACGCGCTTACAAATTGCGCTGGGTATTGCACGTAAAAAAGACAGTGATAATACTTTAAAAACTGAGCATGATCGTATTGAGCGGGCGGCAGGTCAGGTAGCGGACTTAATTACTCAAATTTTAGATTTGGCCAAATTGCAGCAAGAAGGTGAGCTAACGACGCAAAAGTTGGACTTAGTTAAGCTTTTTAAAGTATGGCTGCAAGATGCGGAATTGGAATTAGAAAATAAGCAAATCGCTATTGTTTGGCAATTAAAAAATCCAACCGTTTTTTGTCATATAGATGCTGTTTTAATGCAGCGAGCTTTTGATAATGTATTGCGAAATGCCATTCGTTTTAGTCCTGAAGGCGGTACTTTGACGATCAGCTTAGAGAGTAAGCATGGCCAGGTTGAATTTAGTATTGCTGACCAAGGTCCTGGTGTCGAAGAGAGTGAGCTAGATAAGATTTTTGCGCCTTTCACTCAGGCTGATCATTCAAGAAATCACGCTGCAGGTGGCTATGGTATTGGCCTAGCGATGGTCAAAAGCATTCTTCATATGCATCACGGCAATGTTAAGGCGAGCAATGTTGATGGCGGCGGACTCTCGGTGACTTGGTCTTTGCCTGAGCGCTATCGACAATAATGTTCTTTTTGTATGTTTAGATAGGGAGAAATCTAGGTGAAAGCTTGATTTCTTTCTATCTTTTGGTACCTTCGTACAATAATAAAAATAAACATTGTAGCGAGTACTTCATGTTTCAACGATTCCTCTTTTTGACCATGCTAATAAGCATTCCTTATGCGAGTTGGGCAATCGACCCATTTACTGTCGAGCTTTATGAAAGCAGCTGTGTGATTTGTCATGGTAATGGCACAGGTGGTGCGCCAAAATCTTTTGATGAAGATGCATGGCGCGAGCGAGTTGCCAAAGGCAAAGATGTTTTATTGCAGCACGCAATTACCGGTTTTAATGGTATGCCGCCTTTGGGGATGTGCAGTGATTGCACACAAGAAGACTTGGTAGATTTAATTAATTACATGTCGACTAAGAAGGTTGAGGAATGAGCCATGAAGAAATTTAAACTCAATCGTCGCGATGTTTTAAAAGCGACAGGTGCCGGTATTGGTATGGGCATTGTCGGCACAACGGGTTGCAGTAGTACGCCAGAAAAGGCAATAGGCCCGATGCCTATCAACGGTATTATGCCGTGGTCTAACTGGTCGGGTAATCAAGTATGCTATCCCGCCGAGCGCACACGACCGCGCAATGAGGCAGCGCTCGCTAAATTATTAAAAGAAAGCAAAGGCAAGATTCGAGCGGTAGGTGCAGGACATAGTTTTAGTGCCTTGGTGCCAACGGATGAGACCTTGTTGTCGATGGCCCGTTTTCGTGGCATTAGCCATATTAATCATGAAACAAAAGAAGTGACAGCGGGGGCTGGCACGCGTTTGGCGGCATTGGGTGATGATCTTTGGGAAAATAAGTTGGGTATGATCAATATGCCTGATATTAATACTCAGGCATTAGCGGGTGCGATTGCGACGTCTACTCACGGCACAGGGCAACAGTTTGGCTCTTTATCCAATTATGTTACCGGCTTAACATTGGTAACGGCTGCGGGCGAAGTATTGAAATGCAGCGCGAAAGAAAATAAAGATGTTTTTGATGCGGCACGCTGCAATATCGGCTCTCTGGGAATTATCACTGACATTACGATGCAGATGCGTGATGCTTATTATTTAAAAGAACGTTCTGAAATGCTGCCGTTAGAAGAGGCATTTGAAAAAATGGAGACGCTGCGTTTGGCTAAGCGTCATTTTGAAGCTTATGGGCTGCCGCATTCGAATCATATTTTATTGATAGAGTTCACTGAGGTATCAAAAGAAGAATCGGATGCTCATCAGGGGGAAGCTGAAAGCAGTGATGCTTATGAAACTTTTAGAACCCTCGCAGATATCATTGATATGATGCCGTTTTTACGGGGTACGGTAATGAGTATTGCGCCAAGAACGGTAGGTATTGAAGAGCGTTACGGAGCCTGGAACGAGATTTTTGGCAATGTGCGGGATATGCGCTTTAACGAAATGGAGTATACCGTGCCAGCTGAAGATGGCTTGGCGTGCTTTCGTGAAGTGCTGAATACGATTAAAGAAAAAGACATTGATGTCATTTTTCCTATTGAATATCGCTATGTGGCTGAAGATGATATTTGGCTGAGTCAATTTTATAAGCGTGCGGGTGCTGCGATCTCGGTGCATAATTTTCATGATAAGCCTTATATGCCGTATTTTGCTGAAATGGAGGCGATTTTTGATCGTTATCAAGGAAGGCCGCATTGGGGGAAGTTGCATACAAAGACGGAAAAAGAATTTGCGACGTTATACCCTCAGTGGGATGCATTTAAAGCGCTTCGACAGCGCTTAGATCCAGAGCGTCGATTTATTAATAAACACCTTGAGGCTATTTTCCCTGTTTAACCGTTAAACGGGGGTCGTATCAAAAAATAATCAAATTTTAGTTGTTTTTGTCTGCTTTGCTGGATTTATTAACTAAATTTTGGTATCTATTGTCCCACTTTTATACGAACCAAGCATTTTGTTTGGTTTTGTTTTTAGCCTCCATCTAATATTACGGAAATTGGAAGAGCAAAATGTCTGAAGATATGAAGCAATCTGCCCTCGATTATCATGAGTTTCCAAAGCCAGGTAAGATCAGTATTGAACTGTCTACACCAGCTCAAACAGCTCGTGATTTGGCCCTAGCCTACAGCCCTGGTGTTGCAGAGCCGGTTAAAGCAATCGCTGCAAACCCAGAAGATGCATACCGCTATACAGGTAAAGGTAACCTAGTTGCTGTAATTACTGATGGCTCTGCTATTTTAGGTCTTGGTAACCTTGGTCCATTGGCGTCTAAGCCAGTGATGGAAGGTAAGTCTCTATTATTCAAGCGTTTTGCTGGCGTTGACTCTATCGATGTTGAAGTTGAATCTGAAAGCCCACAAGCTTTTATTGATACAGTTCGTCGCATTGCTAATACCTATGGTGGTATTAACCTAGAAGATATCAAAGCACCTGAGTGTTTTGAAATCGAACGTACGTTGATCGAGCAGTGTTCAATTCCTGTTTTTCATGATGATCAGCACGGTACAGCGATTGTAACCGTTGCCGGTATGATCAACGCGTTAGAAATTCAAGGTAAGAAGCTTGAAGACGCGACCATGACGGTTCTTGGTGCTGGCGCAGCGGCAATTTCTTGTTCTAAGCTTCTGATCCTTGCGGGTATGAAGCCAGAAAACATCTTCATGTGTGACCGTAAAGGCGTTATTCACTCGGGTCGTGATGACTTGAACCAATACAAAGCCATGTTTGCTGTTGAAACTGACAAGCGTACTTTGGCAGATGCAATGGAAGGTGCTGATATCTTCCTAGGTCTTTCGGGTCCTAACTTGCTTGCTCCAGAATTGTTGAAAGCAATGGCGCCAAACCCAATCGTTTTCGCATGTTCTAACCCTGATCCAGAAATCGCTCCTGCTCTTGCACATGAAGTGCGTGATGACTTGATTATGTCGACTGGCCGTTCTGATTTCCCTAACCAGGTAAATAACGTACTTGGCTTCCCATTCATCTTCCGTGGTGCTTTAGACGTTCGCGCTACTGCTATTAACGAAGAAATGAAATTGGCTGCTGCTTACGCAATTGCTGGCTTAGCGAAAGAGCCTGTTCCACAAGAAGTATTGACGGCTTATGGCGTTGATTCTTTAGAGCTAGGTCGTGAGTACATTATTCCTAAGCCAACAGACTCTCGTCTATTGGGTGCAGTATCTGCTGCTGTTGCTAAAGCAGCTGTTGATACGGGTGTTGCTCAGCTTCCATACCCAGCTAACTACCCATTGAACTCTGTTGACGATATCTAATAATTAGATATCGTTGGTGAGTTTTTGGTAGACATAAAAAAACCGGCTTAGGCCGGTTTTTTTATGTCTGATATTTGTACTTTTATATCTGATATGGGTATTGCTTAAAATAACAATCCTGGAGAGCCTTCATCGTCGGTGGGATTGGCAGAGGGGTTGTCATTGCTGTCTGTCGCTGCCGGTAGTTCTTCTTGCTTGAAGAGCTCGAAGATTGCATTACTTTGCCCTGGTAGAGCTTGTAGGCCGGTCTCTGGATCAATGCGTACGCTGAGTATGCCGGTTGGCTGAGAGAAAGGTCTTTGCTTCTTATCTGCCAACATTTCACCCATATAATCGACCCATATAGGCAGTGCGGTATTACTACCAAAAGCCCAGCGGCCTAGTGTCTTGGGTTGATCGAAACCGATCCAAACACTGGTGACTAGGTCGCGGTTGTAACCTGAGAACCAAGCGTCTTTTTGATCGTTTGTTGTACCGGTTTTACCTGCTAAATCATTTCTTTGTAAGGCCAGTGCACGTTTGCCTGTTCCTCGCTTAATAACGTCTTGAAGCATGTTATTCATTAAGTAATGAGTGCGTTCGTCCATAACACGTAGCGCGAGAGTAGGCTCCGTTTCTGAATGATGAGCTGGTGCAGAGTTCATGGCCTCTAATAGTGCCTGATCACTAATGTCATCGTGCTCTGTGTTTGTATCGGTTCTTTTCTCACTGGCTCTTTGCTCGTTGGCAAGCTTTGCGCTGCATTCAATGCAGGCGACGGAAGGTTTGGCTATGAAAATAGGCTCTTCATTTTCACCAACCTCTATGCGCTGTATAAAATAAGGTTGAATTTTAAAGCCGCCATTAGCCAGGACGCTATAGCCTGTTGCAAGTTCGAGAGGCGTGACTGCAGAAGCCCCAAGTGCAAGTGAAAGATCTTTATTCAGTTTTTCGCGCGGGAAACCAAAGGGTGAAATGTAGTTAATCGCTCTGCGAGGCCCCACTTGCTTTAAAATGCGAATCGATACTAGGTTCTGTGATTTGTACAGTGCTTCACGCAAGCGCGTTGGGCCATAAAACTTGCCACTATTATTTTTGGGGCGCCAGGTATTTTCAAGGCCTTTGTCCTTAAAAACGACAGGGGCGTCATTGATGATGCTGGCAGGAGTAAAGCCGTTGGCAAGCGCAGCGCTGTATATAAAGGGCTTGAATGCAGAGCCTGGTTGGCGGTCTGCTTGAGTCACGCGGTTGTATTTGTTAAGGCTGTATGAAAAACCACCGACCAATGCACGAATCCCACCATTCTCAGGGTCTATCGAAATGAGTGCGCCTTCAGCTTCAGGAATTTGAGCCAGCTGAATGCCAAGCGTTTCATGCTCTATGAACCAGATGACTTGTCCTTGCTGTAAAACAGAGTGAGCATTTTTAGGTTCTTTGCCAATGCGATTAACATCTATATGAAATTTGGCCCACTGGATGCCCGCGAATGGTAACCAGCGCCATTTTTGGCCTCGACTAAATATCAATGCTCCATTATCGAAAACTTCACTGACGATAGCGGATTCAAGCAGCCCATGTTGTCCTTTTTGATTGAGTATTGGCTGCCATTTATTGAGTGTTTCTGGCCAGTCGATATCTTTCTTTTCGTCAAGGTCATGCTTCCAGTCAAGGGTGATTTCATTATCATAAGTTTGTAATTTAACAGGGCTGATGATCTCTGGATTTTCATGTTGACGCCAGCCGTGGTCACGATCATATTTCAGTAAGCCAGCTTGCAGTGCTTGCGAGGCTTTGTTTTGTGCCTTGCCATCAAGGGTGGTATAGACTCTATAACCTGATCGATATATTTCATCCCCATATTCTTCGAGGAGTTGTTGGCGCACCATTTCGGCAATGTATGGGCCATTAACCTCTGCTTCTAATCCGTGGTAGCTAGCGGTAATGGGAGCTGTGGCGGCTTCGTCAAATTGCTCTTTATCAATATAATTGAGTGTATGCATTCGCGCTAATACATAGTTTCTGCGTTCTTTGGCGCGCTTAGGGTTGTTGATGGGGTTGGCTGCAGAAGGTGCTTGAGGTAATCCTGCGAGCATGGCTAGTTGTTCTAATTTCAACTCAGAAACCGAAACGCCATAATAAACATGTGCGGCTGCTTCGATTCCATAGGCACGCTTGCCTAAGTAAATTTTATTTAAATAGAGTTCAAGAATGTCTTCTTTTGAAAGTTCTTGCTCTATTTTTAATGCCAATAAAATTTCAGTAAATTTACGGCTAAAGGTCTTTTCACTAGAAAGATAATAGTTCTTCGCCACCTGCATGGTGATGGTGGAACCGCCGGATTTCTTCTTTCCCGTTTTTATTAATTGGATCGCTGCACGGGTAAGGCCTTTTATGTCGACACCGTTGTGCTGGAAAAAACGGTCGTCTTCTGCTGCAATTAAAGCATCAACAAATTGTTTTGGTATTTCATCATAATTTAGAGGACGTCTTCTTTGTTCACCGAATTCACTAATTAACTGTCCGCTTTTAGTGTAGATTCTAAGAGGGATTTGCAGCTCAATATCATTAAGAGACTGAATATTGGGTAATTGTGGTGTTAAATACAGATATACCGCTGAAATTAGCAAACTAGTTCCTGAAAAAATGGACACTATGAGCCAAAATAAAACTTTGGAGATGGAACTGCTATTCATCATAACGAATACATGTATGCTGCTGATTGTTAGGCCGCTTATCGCGGGCTGACTTATTATAAGGCTTTTTTGTTCTTTTAATAGGATTGTGCTTATAATGAGTCCAATATTCATGTGATGAAATAGCTTTGCTCCGCAAGTCTGTGAATTTGATGGGGAAACACCGTGCTAGCAGGCCTTTTAAAGAAAAAAAATAAAATATTACTGGGCGTCGATATTAGTTCGACTTCAGTGAAAGTATTGGAGTTAAGCCAAAATAATGGCCGCTACCAAGTGGAAAGTTATGCTTCAGAACCCTTACCGTCCAATGCTGTTGTTGAGCAAAGTATCGGTGACGAAGAAGCAGTTGGCTTGGTAATTAAAAAAGCGTTAGGGAAAGCGCGAGCAGGCAGCAAACGAGCTGCTATTGCCGTTGCAGGATCTGCTGTTATTACCAAAAATATCGAGATGAATGAATCCCTTTCTGATGATGAAATGGATTATCAAATTCGTATCGAGGCTGATCAATACATTCCTTATCCTCTCGAAGAGGTTGCACTAGATTGGCAAATTCAAGGCCCATCTGAATTACCAGGCAATGTTGATGTGCTGCTTGCAGCGTGTCGTCTTGAAAATGTTGAGCTGCGTAAAGACGCGCTTGAGATTGGTGGTTTAGAAGCTGGAATTGTCGACATTGAAGCCTTTTGTACGGAACGCTGTTATGAGCTGGTGAAAACTCAGCTTATTGATGATGGCGATGACATCGAGACGGTTGCCATTATCGATATCGGCGCAACGATGACGACTCTGAGCGTTTTGCATAACGATAAAACGATCTATACTCGCGAGCAGTTATTTGGTGGCAAGCAGTTGACTGAAGAAGTTATGCGTCGCTATGGCCTTTCTGAAGAAGAGGCGATTCGAGCGAAGCTTGATGGTGGCCTGCCTGATGATTATGAATCCGAAGTATTAGATCCTTTTAGAGATTCTGTGGTGCAGCAAATCAGTCGTTCTTTGCAGTTCTTTTATTCTTCTAGCCAATATAACGATGTTGATTACATCGTATTAGCGGGTGGTACCTCTTCAATTATTGGGCTTGATCAGCTAACCCAAGAGAAGTTGGGTATTTCAGCGATCGTCGCTAATCCATTTGTGGATATGACACTCTCTCAGAAAGTAAATGCCTCATTATTAAATAATGATGCACCATCGTTGATGATTGCTTGTGGCTTGGCGATGAGGAGTTTTGATTAATGGCTAAAATTAATTTATTACCATGGCGTGAAGAGCTCCGTAAAGAACGTCAGCAGGAATTTATTGGCATTATTGTCGCGGTTGCTATTGCAGCAGCGGCGCTTGTTTGGTTTGTGACTGGACAAATAGAAAGCCAGTATCAATCACAGAAATATCGTAATGCTTTTATTCAAAAAGAAATGAATGTATTAAGCGAGCAGATAACTGAGATTCAAGCGTTACGAGATAAAAGAGAGCAATTGCTAGAACGGATGCAGTTGATTCAAAACTTGCAAGGTAATCGTCCTATTATTGTCCGTTTATTTGATGAGATTGCTCGTTCTATTCCTGACGATTTATATTTTACCAGTTTGGATATCAAAGGAACTCAAGTGATGGTTAAGGGGCGTGCAAAATCCAATAACAGAGTCGCTGCCTTGATGCGCAATTTTGATGATTCGGATTGGTTTGATGCACCAAATTTGATCAGTGTAAAAGCTGAAAAAGATGGCTATAACACTTTCGAAGTCACTATGACTCAAGTTGATCCTAAAAATAAGGTTAAGGAGGACGAATAATGGCTAAAGATAATAAGTTCGACCTACAGCCTTATCTAGATAAAATTAACGAATTTGATGTTAATGATATCGATTGGGAAAATATGGGATCCTGGCCATTAATTGGCAAGGTTGTTTTCTGCAGTATCATTGCGATTGCCATCTTGGTAGGTGGTTATTTTATGATGCTTGAGCCAATGCAGGTTAAGCTCAATAGAGAATCTAAGCAGGAAGTTCAATTAAAGAGAGATTTTGAAAATAAAGCCTTTCAAGTTGCTAATCTGGATGAGTATCGAGCGCAGATGGTCGAAATGGAGCAAAGCTTTGAATCTATTTTGAAACAACTGCCAAGAGATACCGAAGTGCCAGGTCTGATTGATGATATTTCATTAGCTGCGTTAGATAACGGCTTGGATTTGAAGGTTATTTCTCCACAGCAACAGATCACTACTGAGTTTTATAATGAGTTACCCATTCAAATTGAAGTAGAAGGCGATTATCACGAGCTAGGGGCTTATGTTTCATCGGTAGCGTCTTTGCCGCGAATTGTTACTCTGCATGACTTCTCAATCAGCACCAAGGGTAAAGATAGTGATACATTATCACTTAAGATTTTGGCTAAAACTTATCGCTATAACGAGGGGGATTAATATGAAACAACTCATATTAGTAATACTCACCTTGGCGCTTAGCGCTTGTGGCGTTTCCTCAGGAACAAGTGATTTAAAACAGTTTGTTGATGATGTTATGAGTCAGCCAAGAGGTGTTGTTGAGCCTTTGCCAGTATTCGAGCCTTATGAAGCCTTTAGTTACAAAGCAACAGGACTGAGATCGCCGTTTGATCTACCTGTTAATTTAGATGAAGCTGCCAAGGTTGTTGCGCCGACATCTGATGTTGAGCCTGATTTGAATCGCTCTAAGGAACAACTTGAGGAGTACTCGTTTGGTTCTCTGGAAATGGTTGGGACTATCAAGCGTGAAGATAATCAGTTATGGGCATTAATATCTGTTCCTAGTAGTGGCATTCATAAAATAAAAGAAGGCTATTACATGGGGCAGAATCATGGAAAGGTTGTTGGTATCTCTCAGCAACGTATCGATATTATTGAAATAGTTCCAAATGGTGTAGGTGGCTGGATTGAACGTCCTCGCTCACTTGTATTGTCTGGTTCGGAAGAGGAATAAATAATGAGTCACCGTATAAGTAAGGCAGCACAGATATTTGTTGCTGTGATTCTAACAACGCTCACAAGCATGCAAAGCTATGCTTCTGATCTAGTAGATATTAAATTTAGTGCTCTTCCGGGTGATGTTACTCGCATGGAGCTTATTTTTGATGGTACTCCTCCTGAAGCGGGGGGTTATACAATTGAAAAACCTGCTCGTATTTCTTTAGATTTGCCAGGGGTCAATAGTAAGCTTAAAACGAAGTATCATAAAATTGGCTTTGGTAATGCACGCACCGCAACAGTCGTGAATGCCAAAGATCGTGCTCGAGTGATTGTTAGTCTTGGTGAGCTAGTTCCTTACGCCATTGAAAGTTCAAGTGATCGATTATTTGTTTCTATGGGTAAGGCGATTGATGCATCTGAAAAGCCGCAAACGCAAATGGCTAGTCGTGGCAATGGCGAAAATAACGCGGCTAGAAGTACGATTATGAATGTTGATTTTCGTCGTGGTGAACAAGATGATGGTCAGGTTCAGATTTTATTAAGCAACCCTAAAGCGAATGTTGATATTCAGCAGCAGGGTAAGAAAATCATTGTAACGTTAAAAGATACGGTTTTACCTGAGAATATGCGTCGCCGTTTAGATGTGGTTGACTTTTCGACACCGGTTAAATTCGTCGATGCCAACATGGAAGGCACTAATACCGTTATTTATATTGAGCCGGAAGGTCAGTATGACTACCTAGCGTATCAAGCTGATGGCGTATTATCGGTGAATGTTAAGCCGATTACAAAAGCTGAAAAAGAGAAATTAGCTAAGTCAGAGTTTCCTTATACGGGTGAAAAGCTATCGTTAAATTTCCAAAATATTGATGTGCGCGCAGTATTGCAATTGATTGCTGACTTTACCGGTCAAAACTTAGTTGCATCAGATACGGTTGATGGGGGTATTACTTTACGTTTGCAGAATGTTCCTTGGGATCAAGCTCTTGATCTTGTATTGAAAACTAAGGGCTTGGCAAAACGCCAAATGGGTAATGTGTTATTGGTGGCGCCAGCAGAAGAAATAGCAGCTCGCGAGAAAATTGAATTAGAAGCCGTTAAGCAAGTAGCAGAATTGGCGCCTCTATTATCTGAATATGTTCAATTGCGTTATGCAAAAGCGACGGATATTGCTTCATTGTTAACCGCTGAAAGTGGGTTGATGTCAGCTCGTGGAACCTCAGTTGTTGATGAGCGTACGAATACACTCTTGATGAAAGATACGGGTGATAATCTTGATAAAATCAGAGAAGCTATCGCATTATTAGATGTGCCTGTGCGTCAGGTATTGATTGAAGCGCGAATCGTCATTGCTAATACCAGTGTCGGTGAAAAATTGGGTATTCGCTGGGGTGGTGCTGGCTTTAAGGCTAATAAGGATTCTTCGAATACAATTGGTGGTAGTCAGAAGACTCTGAATGAAGCGAATCAAATACTGATTGATCGATCTAAAGGTGATGATCCCGGTTCGATTTCTTATCCCGACGCTTATGTTGTTGATTTAGGTGTTAGTGATGTTGGTACAAGCTCTTTAGCGGTTGGTATTCAGACGTTTGATTATTTATTGGATCTTGAATTATCAGCGATTGAAACCGATGGTAATGCTGAAATTGTTTCTCAGCCTCGGGTCATTACCGCCGATGGCCAAACGGCAAGTATTCAATCAGGTACTGAAATTCCATACCAAGAAGCCAGTTCCAGTGGCGCGACGTCGGTATCATTTAAGTCCGCTGTGTTGAGATTAGAAGTAACACCACAGATTACCCCTGATGATCGCATTATTATGGATCTAAAAATCAATCAGGATTCTATCGGTGAAATCACGGCAGCGGGCCCAACCATTGATACGAATGCGCTAGAAACTCAGGTGCTGGTTGAAAATGGCGAAACCATTGTTTTGGGTGGGATTTTCCGCTCAGAAGAAACAAATGCGACAACTAAAACACCTTTTCTAGGTGATATACCTTACTTAGGTGTATTATTCCGCCGTACGGAGCACACGGAGAGTAAAGCTGAATTATTGGTTTTCATCACTCCGCGTCTTGTTAAAGATACTTTGAGTACGCGTTAAAACTACATGTCACAAACGTTAAATTTATATTTAATCGGACCGATGGGGGCTGGAAAAAGCACCATCGGTCGTCTCTTATCTAGCGAGCTGGAATTAGAGTTCATTGATTCTGATCGCGAAATCGAATTGCGTTGCGGTACCAATATCCCTTGGATTTTTGATAAAGAAGGTGAGTCAGGCTTTCGAGATCGTGAAGAGTGCGCGATTGATGAGCTTACTCAACGATCAGGTATCCTATTAGCGACGGGGGGTGGCGTTGTTATGCGTCCGGCAAATAGAGTGCATCTTGCGAGCCGCGGCACTGTCGTTTACCTTCGCACATCGGTTGAGCAGCAACTCGTGCGTACCAGTCGTGATAAGAACCGCCCCCTATTACAAACCGAAAGTCCCAAACAAGTTTTAAGTGATCTTTTTGCGCTTCGTGATCCTCTATATCAAGAGGTGGCTGATATTGTTATTCAAACAGATCAACGCAACCCTAAGAATGTCGTGAATGAAATTATTAAACGACTTATAGAAAGTAATATTATTGATGCCCGTGATGAAGACACTTACCGTTGATCTTGCCGATCGAAGCTACCCTATTTTTATTGGTCAGTCGTTAATTAATCAAGCTGAATTGTTTGCCCCTTACATTAAGGGAAAGCAAGTTATGATTGTAACCAATACAACCGTTGCCCCCTTGTATTTAGAGCAGGTTAAGTCAGCATTAACAGAATATGATGTGGACGAAGTCATTCTGCCGGACGGTGAAGAATTCAAGAATCTCGATACACTCAATTTGATTTTTGATGCCTTATTGGAAAAACGCCATAACCGCACTACAACCTTGATTGCATTAGGTGGTGGAGTAATCGGTGATATGACCGGTTTTGCTGCGTCTTGCTATCAGCGTGGTGTTGACTTTATTCAAGTACCAACAACGCTATTATCACAGGTTGATTCATCTGTGGGTGGTAAAACTGCGGTGAATCACCCGATGGGCAAGAACATGATTGGCGCTTTTTATCAGCCAAAATGTGTTATTGCAGACATATCTGTTCTCAATACCTTGCCACAGCGTGAGCTATCAGCGGGTATTGCAGAGGTTGTTAAATACGGACTAATTTGCAATAGCAATTTTTATCAATGGCTTAATAACAATATGGAATTGTTGGCAAGTTATGATACCGAAACCTTGGCAATAGCCGTGGAATTGAGTTGCTTGGATAAGGCGGCGGTGGTTGCACAAGATGAAAAGGAAGGTGGCATCCGCGCTATTTTGAATTTAGGTCATACTTTTGGGCATGCTATCGAAACTAACCAAGGTTACGGTGTGTGGCTGCATGGTGAGGCTGTTGCCGCAGGAATGGTGATGGCGGCTGATATGTCTTGGCGGTTAGGTAATATTACGCAAGCTGATGTTCATGATTTACAAAAGTTATTGCAACGAGCTCAACTACCCTGTGTTCCTCCTAAAGAAATGAGCAATCAAGATTTTATCGACTTAATGCAAGTAGATAAGAAAGTGCTGGATGGAAAGCTGCGTTTGGTCTTGCTAAAAACCGTCGGAGAGGCAGTGGTGACTTCTGATTTCTCTGCTGATACATTACATCAAACTTTAGCTGCTGGTGAGCAGTTAGGTTTTTAATTACATAGTTTAAAGAGAGGCGCTCATGGATTCAGAAGTAATAACCGCGCTTGATGATGTTGATCAAGATCTTAATGCGCGTTTAAATTCGACGGCTCCCTTCTCACCACCTTCTTTATCAGTTTCGCAATACAAGCAGTTAGAATTGCTTCAGCACTTATCTCTTTATAGCGAGCTGGTAATTTTATTCAGTGGTGAAAAAGGTATGGGAAAAACCTTTATTGCCCAAGCATTGATTGCTAGCCGAGAAGATCCTGATCAAAGTTTGATGATCGATGCTGATTTCTTATCGACATATTTAGATATCTTGCAACAAATTGCTCAGCATATTGATCTTGCCGAACTGGATAATGTTGAAGCATTAGAGTCGCAGGTTATTGGGCGCTGTCAGCAACTATTAGACGATGAGCAAGGATCATTTTTATTAATTGTTGATGATGCTGATCAATTATCTAATGAAGTTTTGTTAAACCTTAATCAGCTTGCTTTGATACAGCCCAATGCCTTGCATGTTATGTTTTTAGCGACGCCTGCGTTAGAAGAAGTATTATCGGAATTGCCTGAGCCCCATGCTCCTCTGCATATAATGCAAGTTGATTGTTTAACGGAGTCCGAGTCAGAGATTGTCTTGTTAGAGCAGTTTCCAGATCAAGATTGGAGTGGTGAGCAGGTGGATTACATGCTCAAGCAGGCCAAAGGAAGCCCTGGAAAGCTGATGTATATTGCGCAACAGTTGGCAGCAGGGTCTGGCGATCAGGATGAGCAAAAAGAGAAGTCAAAATTCCCTATTACTCACATTGCTGCCATGTTATTGGTTGCATCTGTTTTAATTGTGTCATTTTTATACAAAAGTAGTCAGACGACTGCCATCGAAGCCCCCCAGACTTCACAAATTGAAGCAGTTTCAGTGACCTCTGTTGCTACTGTCGATCCTGAGGTGCAAATCAAAGAGGAAGTCGCTGCGGTAAAAGATGCTTCTGAAGAAGAAATAGATTTCAATTTTATTGAGCCTGTTTCAGTATCCTCTGATAGCAGTATTGAGGGAAATGTTGATGGTACTATTACTCAGAGTGATCAAACATCGATAGATAGCCCTGTGGTAAAAAGTCCTGTGGTAAAAAGTCCTAAAATAAAGGATTCGACAATAACCAATAAGAAAGTAACGGATGATACCGTTAGCGCTACGAAAACAGACAGGGCTGGGAAAAGTATCTCATTCAGTATTGATGAAGAGCGTTTATTGAGCGCAAAGTCAACGACGTTTGCTACGCAGCTGTTCGCCTCTTATTCTGAAAAAAGTGCTCAGACTTTCATTCAGGACAATAAGACGAAAGTAGGCGCGTTGCTGTATTATCGTACTGAATATAAAGGAAAGCCTTGGTTTGTTGTTGTTTCTGGACCTTTTGAATCAAAAGATATTGCTCGCGCCGAGGTTGCTAAGTTGCCCGCTTCATTGCGTAAGCAGAAGCCTTGGGTGCGCTCTATTGAACCAATCCAAGCTAGCCTAGTGGTGCGTGCTAAATAGAAAACGGCTAATGCTTGCGGGTAAGCCCCCCTAAAAACTGGTTGAATATCAACCAGTTTGACCATCTAAATTTGTGACCCGCGCCTCATACGTGTAGAATGAGCTCCTTTTTGACTGTACGCAGCTCATTCTTTGAGCGTTGGGCGCTCCTAAGCCCTTGAATTTACTGAATTTTTTGTTGATGAGAGCTGTTCTATGAGAACTGGTCTATATACTCCAGGTGACTTTAAAGATAACTGTGGTTTTGGTT
>PJEL010001199.1_pt1 | contig 27317 bp, 18 predicted proteins | sample 1853271 | NCBI WGS metagenome assembly PJEL01 (sample SAMN08108733, study PRJNA415343) | Invertebrate metagenome, whole genome shotgun sequencing project. | host: Globobulimina | place: Sweden: Gullmar Fjord | collected 2015-08 | reverse complement strand
GCACTCGGCATGAACTACTTGCACCAGAGAAGGACGCCAATCATTCACGGTGACTTGAAGTCTGCAAACTTGCTTGTCAGGACTGATTACCATGTGAGGATATGTGACTTTGGACTGTCAACAACCAGTGATTCGAGGGGTCTCTCTGAGCAGGGTGGGACGGTGGAATGGGCTGCTCCAGAAGTGTTGAATGGTTCCCCGAGCAGTCTTTCATCTGACGTGTATTCTTTTGGCGTTGTTCTTTGGGAGCTATTTACTGGTGAGTTGCCCTGGTCAGAGTGCAAAAGAGAGTACACATTTATTGCCGTTGGGTTCCGAAAGGAGTCTCTTCCAATCCCAGAGGACATTCCTGTATGGGCCCAAGACTTGATGGGTGCGTGCTTTGCAGAAGCAGAGTCTCGTCCCTCGTTTACGCAAATCATCCACAGATTGAAACGTATCTGACAATGTATTGGAAAAGATACAAGACCAGAGTACTACTACTACTACTACTACTACTATTGTATTGTTTCTTGGAAAGTTTTTCACCCCAGTGGGGTGAATCGTTTTTGAACCGTCGATGGACTACACTCGTGTCAGTTGTACCGTTCCATGTACCATGTAGCAATTCCTCAATATTCAATAAACACATACAAGACAAGATATTCCTCTAAACTATACGTGTGTGAGAGATATGGACGAAGAAAAGAGGCGAAAGGTGCTGATTGCTGGTGCAGCAATGATTGTTGTTACTGCTTGCGTTGGTATGGCCCTGATCATGCAGCAACGACGAATGATGATGATGCAAGCATGTGCCATATGTATATATTTTCAAAGAAAAAGGATGGAAGACGAAATACACGATGAGATGATTCTACGAGCTTTGAAGCGTGAGAGAGAGCACGAATGTTGGAGTAGACCACCAGAGTCCAAGCACTTTTGTCACGAGGCACCTGGACGAAATAAACAAGCATTGATACCCGAGATCTCAGGTTCATCTAGATGAACCTCATCATGTGATTGATCTACATGCATGCATGCCATGCATGGTGGTAGATAGCTTTCGACTAATTTAATAAACGTACAAGCTTGTAGCAGCTAAAGCTGCTTGTTGGAAAAAGAAAAAAAATAATGACGGTTGGTTGACAGTTGGGCAACGGTCACGTCGCACAAGAAAAATGTAATGCACTTTTGATACTGGATGAGTATCATGTAAAATGTAATTAATTAATTAATACAGGAATCTAATCGACAGATATCGATCCGTCTGCTACTATAGATTGAAAGGACCGAAAAGAAGAGACACCTCGTTTGCCATCCTCAGGTTCGACAACTACACCCTACAGAATGGTGGAATCACTCCGAGATTCAACAGAATCTATCGATACTGTTGATGTGTTACTGCCATTATTGGAACGGTTGGGGATTCGAGTCCCTACATCTGTATATACTAACTTGCTCTCTGAAAAGGAGCAAGAAGAGGAGGAGGTTGTATATCACGTTGGTGACGAAGATTTCTGTGTTTTCATAGAGGAAACAAACAACACAAGAAGAAACGATTCGTATTCATCGACCAACAAGACATTGGAGGGAGGCAGGATAGAAAGGCATCCTGCTTGCCTGAATCAACACGGGGAGGTGTCCATACGTCAGGAGTCTCTGAAAGATTGCACCAATAGCGCGACATATGTAGGCCCGTTGTATGCGAAGAATCTTTCACATGCTGCATTTACAAAACAACGTGATGACTTGGCAAAGAAGATGTATACAAGGTATAATGACGTTATTTTTGATGGGGCTCTACCTGCAGATTTGGATATTTCCTGGAATGCCAGGCTGTCTACGACAGCAGGCTTGACACATTACAAGAGGGATGCGTATCAGAAATATTCTGCCCGTATAGAACTGAGTACGAAAGTGCTGGATACTGCTGAAAAACTTGAGCGAACACTGATTCATGAGATGTGTCACTGTGCTACATGGTTACTTGACCATATTGCCCGACCGCCACACGGGGAGCATTTCAAAAGACATGCTGCTCGAGCCATGGTACTCGTCCCACATGTGAATGTCTCTACCTGTCATACCTATGATATTTTCTATCCTTTCAGGTGGCAATGCAGTTCGTGTCAATATGAATATGGACGTCATTCAAAGAGCATTGATGTGAATACCAAAGTATGTGACAGATGCAATGGCATTCTCGTCTTCTTAGGACGCTTCTCTCGAGATGGAAGCCCGCAAAAAAAAAGTATTAGCGCGTATAGTATGTATGTCAAGGAGAATTTTTCCAGAGTGAAGGAGAGCCTTGGCCCTGGAACAATCTCAGCTAGTGATGTGATGAAGCGGATTGCAGAAGAGTGGAAGACACGCCAGGAAGAACCTTATATTTTACAAGCCTGCTGACAACTGTATCAAGAAAACTCACCAAACAATAAAGAATAAAGATGTACACACTGCATCCGTTCATATGCAACAATCAGACAGTTTGAACCTCAACATGATGTACCCTCTGTCCTGCAACCACAGCATGCTGTTGAGCATATGCTTGCATTGCCTCAAAATGCTGCTTATATAACAATCGCAACATGAATATGTATGCAGCACCAGCCACCAAGCCCGTCCACAGTGCTACCTCTATATTTGCATTAAAGAAGAGTATCGAGATGATCATTGCAATCCATGTCACCCTAATGCAATCAAAGACAATATCTGCACGTGATGGCACAAATTGCTGAAATTGAGATGGATCGTTAAAGTATGCTTCTTCTATAGTGATGCCAATGTCATCCTCTGTTTCCTCTTGTGGCCTGGCAGGGAGTTCTGGAAGATTCTGCACTGCCTTTTTACATAATTCGCACATGGGTAGTCCGCCTCTTCCATCATCTTTTACCTGTGCCCATTTTATTGCACAATCTCTATGCCGGAGCGCCAGATCCCCACGGCAACCACATTCTAACGACATTGCTTTACCAGAAGCAAAGTCTTCCGATGACAATGGATCCAAACATATCAGGCACACTGCCCCGGGAGAAACTTCCACCCCACTTTCCCGGCGACTTGAGCCCGGCAAACCTCGTTCTATATCGTCTTCTCCTTGAGATGGAGAGTCGCCATTGTCTCCTGATGATGCAAAGAACTTTGACTTGAAAGACTGCCAGGCAGACTTTGCTCCATTAAACACGGATGAACCCGGTTCTTCACCACCGGATTGTTCACCCGTCTCTACATCTTGACGTGCAACTTCGAGCGACTGCACAATTTCATCACTACGTTGCTCGGCCAACAGGGGACGACCTTCCCCCTCTTGGATATTCTCCTCGACTCCACTACTCGTGGCTCCTTGCTCTCCTTCATTCCCCGGTGCACCTTGTTCCTCAATTGTATTTCTTACAATCTCATGTATTACAATATGGCCATCGTGATCAGCCTCTCGTAAGGCTTCCGACGAACGTGTTGAGGTCATCGAGTCTTCCTCAGACAAAAGATTCACTGCGAAAGCTTCACCACGGGTCCATGAAGTACGGGGCCTGGTATTAAAATAAGTTATAATAGTTTTAGTATGAATGTCAAATTCTTTCTACCAATGTAATGGTGTACCTTGTCGGTTTTCTCGTGGAAACACGGGAATATTGCTGAAACCAGTTCGAACAAGCGAGGTACATACTTTTTTTTTCCTGAAAATTTCCAAAAATTTTGCCGAGCCTACAACAGCGCGATACGATAGCATGTACTTGTATTTGATAAAGATACATTTCATATGTACGTGTTGAAGAAGGATGAAGGTGATAATCTCGGGTTCTGGTATCATTGGCTCCAGCATTGGATACTATCTGTCTGAAAAGGTGCCTGGACAAAATATCACAATGATTGATGCATGCATGCCTGCGAGCTCTGCATCTGGGAAAGCAGGAGGATTCTTAGCATTAGATTGGAGTGATGGTACTGACGTGGAGGAATTGGCGAGAAAATCGTATGCATTGCATGAGGAACTTGCCAAGACAGTTCAGGCTGATTACCGAAAGATGAATGCCTTTGCTGGACAGCGCACTGGTAGTGGAGAGATCGTGCGGCGAGGGAAAATTGGTTCGTACGATACAACAGCTCAAGTTCATCCCCAAAAGCTTACCCTCGCTCTCGTGCACGAGGTAGAGAAAAAGGGAGGTCAGGTGATGACAGGTACCAAGGCTGAATCTCTGCTGATGAATGGGTCCAAGGTAAAGGGTTTGAGAGTCAAAGATATAGAAACCGGAGAATTGAAAGATTTAGAAGGAGATGTGGTTGTATTTGCTATGGGGGCATGGTCACAGCACTTGTCAAATGGCATACTTCCCAAAGGGCTGACAATTCCCCGTGTGTATGGCCATAAGGTGCATTCAGTCGTTGTCAAAGATACGCACAGCAGTGGGGCGGATGCTTTATTTTTGGCTGATGATGGTACTGGAGCCGAACCAGAGGTGTATCCTAGGCCAGACGGATCAGTTTATGTATGCGGCAACAAGCATTCCAGGGGTTACAGTCCTGTTCCACCAGAGCTGGCATCAGATGTTTTGCCAGAGGATGATGACAGTATTGAGTACTTGTTGAATGTGGCAAGCTGCAATAAGGAAGAAGACATTTTGTCGTCTCAAGCATGCTATTTACCGTATTCAGAGACGAATCGGCCCATCCTGAGTCAAATACCAGGCATCTCTGGTGGATATATGGCTGCGGGGCATTCATGCTGGGGGATTTTAATGGCCCCGGCAACGGGTCTGGCAATGGCTGAATTAATCGTTGATGGAAAAAGTAGTTTTCTGGATTTGTCTCGCTTTACTTTGTAATGTACATGATCATGTGAAATATTCGTTTTTGAGCTTCCACACCCTCCCACCCTCCATTCTCACAAGGATGGCTACTTCTTGAAGAACACATTTGAACAATTCTGGGCCGATACTATTCATCATGGTATCGTCTCTAAAATGTGTGGCAACGGCAGTAGAACGAGCAGCGCCTCCTTTAGATCGTAAAAATTGTACAATTTTGTCTGCAAGCTGCTTGCTGGCAGAAACCTCTGGATGTTGGACATCCAAGGATGATGCTTCTTGATTTCTGGCCCTAATTTTCGCCAAGAGAGCACTTGACGATTTATTTGATTTTCTATTGCCGAATGATGGCTGGTTTGGGGCACCAGCGAGTCCTGATCTGCCAGTCCATGTTGGGACAGTGAGAGGAGTGGACATGAGTGATCTCCTAGACTCTCGCAGTGCTTTGGCAGCTTTCTCAGCAATTTTCTTCGCTTCTTTTTTAGCTATATTGTTTTCTGGTTTATATGCACCTTCTATTTTATCGTGATCCAAAGCTGAATGCATCCCGGCCTGGTCAAATAATTCTTTTAATATGAATGCATCCCCTTCTTGTTGCCCAGCATCATTTTCATGGTCATCATTGACACATGACATTGTAGGGTTTTGACCTTGTATGTTAGTATTATCTTTCGGTTCTTCCAATATTTCAGCAGCGTCAATGTTGGCGGATGCACCGATGGAGGAAAAAATTTCTGCAGTCTCTGTCCCTTGCGCATACTCATCACCAAGAGTAAAGAGATCTGACAAATCCTTTGCTTTGAAGAATCTTTTCTGTCTAGGATCCTTAAGAACCTTGTCTGTCATAAACTGCTTATAAACTTGCCGATGATATACTTTCTCCTCTATCGTGCCGCTCGTTATTAGTCTGTATATGGTTACCTCTTTTGTCTGCCCAATTCTCCATGCTCTCTCTCGAGCCTGGACATCCGTGGATGGATTCCAATCAGGATCATAAATGACACATTTTGATGCTCCAACAAGATTGATACCCAGCCCGCCAACGCGTGTGGTGAGTAAAAACAAGCTGACGTCTGGGTTTGTATTGAAATCGTCAATCAGTCTTGATCGTGTTCCTACAGGAGTACTTCCGTCCATCCTGTGATATGTCCACCCTCTATCAATGATCCTCTTTTCAAGAATATCCAACATTTGTTGTGTTTGAGTAAATACAAGAGCTTTCTGATTCGTTTGTATCCAATGATCTAGGATTTTGTCCAACACCAACATTTTTCCTGAACGTTCAAAATTACCATAATCTGTTGCACTGTCCCATTTATTTTTATCAAGCAAGTCTGGATGGTTGGAAATTTTTCGTAATATGTCTATTCCAACTAATGCTCCTCTGTCTCCACTCAATATTTCACTCAATTCTTTTGATGCAAGATAGGACATGTACATATCCCTTTGAATGTTTGTCAGGCTACAAAATAGTATTCTCTCGGTTTTCTTTGGTAATGCTTTTGCCACGTCTATTTTTTTTCTACGTAAAAGATATGGTGCAATCATATCTCGTAGTACCACAGCACATTTATACGCCGTGGCAACCTGAAGAGAGGATGCATTTGCATACCCTCCTTGCTGAATTGGGATTGCAAATTGAGCCTGGAAAACGGGCAAGGTGCCAAGTTTCCCTGGAAATACAAAATCAAATAATGACCATAATTCTACAAGTCGATTCTGTATCGGCGATCCTGAGAGAATCAATCGATGGAAGGTTGGTAATTGCTTTGCTGCCAGGGTGACTTCTGCATCTGGGTTTCGAATTTTATGCCCTTCATCCAGAACGACGTATCCCCACCGTACAGATAGCAAATCCTTTCTACAAATTCTCATATGATCATATGTAGTTATCAAAATACCAGATGGTGATGATCCAATTCTCCGGATGATATCACCTCTTGAGAAACTGCCATGTACTTTTGACCGAGCACTCTCGTGTAGAATGGCAACTCGAAATGGTGGATACCATTCTCGAAGTTCTCGAAGCCATTGTTTTAGCATTGTAGCAGGACACACTATAAGAGACGGCTTGAAGAGGTTACTGTGATGCAAACCTGCAAGAAAGGCAGTTATTTGTATGGTTTTTCCCAATCCCATTTCATCCCCCATGATCCCCCCTGCCTTTTGATTGTGAAGTTCCCACAACCATTTGATAGCAGTTCTCTGATAATCAAAAAGTTTGGAATAGATATCGACCGGTATTTTATATCCACCTTGGAATGTTACAGCCTGTTGCTCATCTTCCAATGAAGCAGCACTCACAGCCATCTGCCTGGCATGGAATGCACCATCATCCAGATCATCAGTATGACCTTTTTTATCAACTAGCACATCCTCTGTTTCCTCTGGCAATGAAGATTCTTTCCTCAACGCACACAGCCCGTGTTGCCTTTTCATATCTGCAATGCATTTCTTCTGCTTCTCTAGTGAAGCCTTTGCCCCCTTTCTCCAAAATGTCTCCTCCACTTGCTTGGCACTTCTACGAGGCTTTGGAAGATCAGACGGATCCACGAGTTTTGACGTCCTTCGTATCTCCTGCATCTGCCTCACTCTCTTCCCCACATGTTCAATAGAGGCACCCTGAATATGACCATCACTCTGCACCCGCTTCTCAAAATCACCCAAGTTATCAAATGGAGTCAACACACCCAGCCGAATCAATCTATCTCGTTCGGTCTCAATCAGCGACCCGCCCCTCCCTCCATGCTTTGGTCTAACCTCATCAAACAAATCCACCTCCATCAAAGATGCTTGCTTTCTCTTCTTTTCCTTGACATCTGTTCGCCGTATACCTCTTCCTTGTTTCACAATAGTATCATATTCTTTCTGCAAGCTGGACAGCCTCTCTTTCATAATTGCCTGCTGCAGTGGATCATGAACAATTTGTCCACCATGGTCCTCCTCCCCATCCCTTTCTCCATCCATTGCCTGCAGCGACGACTGTATCGCCCATATCTCTCTCTCCAATCCATGTATCCTTTCATCAGGAACATCTCTTTCCATGGCATTGTGGATTGTTGCTTCAACAGCAGAAGCATGTTGCACTGCCACTGCACCAGAGAGGTTGGTCAGGTTCACGACCTCTTGGTCATCATCCATGGAGCACTCAAAATGGATGTATATTATACATGTACTAGATCCATACAATGTCACCACAGAGGTAGTGTCAACAGAGAAAGACACCCAAATCTCTTCCTAATTCCCAAGTCACCCACCTTGATGAGCTCCTCTATTTCATTCAGTATGCATAGGTATTTCGTGTGGCAATACTAATTCATTACTATTGTAGTGCATTCAATTAAATATAACTGTGTATGCTGCATTTCGAGCATTCATATGAACGTGAGAGGTCACTATGTAACATTTTTTTGAAATAGAGAATGTTTTTTGGTTGTAAACACGCGTCCATATTCTACATACAGTGACATAAAATACATACAAACAATAATACAATGTTGATGAATAAGAATAGATGGGGAGACTTGTTGGAAGATGAAGAGCCCCTTCCTCCGACGACACAGTCTGGCCCAGATGCCAAGGGAATTATCACCAAGGTTGAATATTTCAGAAATGACAAAGGAGATCTCATGAAACGAACGATCAAGTCAAGAGTTGTCAAGGTAGAGAAGAAAATGTACAAAGCTGCGTCTGAAAGACGCGCAAACTGGCACAAATTCGGTGATGCAGCTGTGGAACGGCCGACAGACGCCATCACCTCTCGTGCTCCAGAGGATGTTCCATTTGAGAGGCTGAAATCTAAGAAACAATCAAAGGAAGAAAAGCAAAAGGAGGACTTCCAGGTCGCAAACGCCGGAGATAACAAGTCTGCTGCCATGTCTCTCCGTGAGTTGTTGCATAAGAAGAGAATGGAACGACAGCTTCTTGCAGCCAAAGGACTGCTTGAAGTGGAAGCACCCCCTGATGAATCTCAAGGAGAAGGAGGATCGTTGCCATCTGCGGGTAGTAAGGGAGGATATGTGCCTCCATCATTGCGTAATCGTGGGAATGCAGAGGGAGATGCAATGCAAAAGAGACGTGATGAAAATTCAGTCAGAGTCACAAACCTTTCAGAAGATGTTGTGGAACAAGATTTGTCGGATCTTTTTGGTCGTTTTGGACATGTACAGCGTATTTTCATTGCTAAAGATAGAGAAACTGGTGAATCTAGAGGTTTTGCGTTTGTCAACTTTGTGAGAAGGGAAGATGCACAGAAAGCAATCGATACTTTGGATGGATTTGGATATGCAAACTTAATTTTATCAGTATCATGGGCTACGCCTCGAGAGAAAAATTAGAAATCATGTAAACAGATGTATCAAGTTGTTCGTATTCGAAGCTTTTTAGCAAGCCTATCCTTGGCTCTGGTGTGTGTCTTCTTGATGCTCGTTTTGTTTGGAGACATTTGGAACTTTCCTGGTTTTTTCTTGGGTTCTTGTTTCTGTACATCCTTGACGTCTTCTGGTAGTATACATTCAGGACGAAACTGGCACCACTGATGATCCCCTGTAGCCCTTGGAGTCTCTCCGCAGCATTCTTCCGCATCAGAATGGTCCAAGGTAATACTATACGTCCTAGTCATCGGAAATGTAGACATTGACTCTGAATCTCGCAATACACCGACCCGGCCATGCTCCTCCTGTGTACTCTGTCCCAGTGATAGGTGACCAGAGGTATCCTTTGATGATAGCAGATCCATTTTCCTATACGAGTATCTCTATGTTACCTGAGCACAAGATCAGGTCATACGCATGCGACGCAGTGCAATGCAAGGCTATCCACGAGGTGATGAGATACAGACCAGCCCTGTCTTCGGAATAGGAAGGTTTCTAGGGCAACTCTCTCCGAAACCACCAAGACTCGAATTCTTCAAAAATGGACACGATATACGCTTGTCATACCAATATACGACCTGAATAGTGATTTTATTCCATATTGATTCCATGTAGAGAACGCAATGGTGTCGTTGATTCATCAGATCTCGTGGGTCGGACGCGTGTCACATGATTGCTCTCACTGCAATGGAATCATGGCAATGGAATGGAACCACATGTCATATGATTGCGAGTCGGATGACACTGGATATGATTGATACTGTTATGATGATTGTATTTAAAGTTGTTCAACATGCTACGATATATACAACAATGTTACATGGAATCATACATGATGATGATGATGATGATGTACTCTACTCAAGAAAGGTCTCCGGCAGCAATGGACTCTTTGAGCTTGTTCAAGACTGCTTGCTTTCTCTTTGGAGATACTCCCTGTTTCTTGGTTCCCTCCATTGTGAAAGAGCTCATACTGGCTGCAGATGCATTCTTTGGTGCTGTAGAGTTCGCCTGAGCTGCACCTGGTGCAACAGCTGCGGCAACACCGGCAAGGAGTGGAATCCAAACAGCTTGTCTCCTAGAGACATCCACGCTTGGCTTGGCCATGCAGCATGTTGTGGTGTTTCCAGGGGTCTGCGATATAATATAGTAAAAAAATGAAGAGATGTCAAGAGATCGAAGGATATCAGCAATCAAATGGGATGCGGAGAGTCTCGGAATTCTCTCGACAAGGCATGGTACCTACCGCGCGAGTAGTCTTGGCGACTGTGAATGTCTGACGGCTTGCAAGTGTTTGCATCATGATGGTTTTTTCTGTATATTTAAAATATGTAATGTACACATCTGGATGTGTTCCGTGTCTTGTGATGGAAGACATCAATCCAATCAATCTGGATAGACCCAGCCAGGATTCTCCATGATGATTGTGGAGAATTCATTCATGATGATATGACATGTATGTTGACTTGGGATCAACAGCTTGTCTTGATGAGTACAGAGTTGTTTCCATGGGAAACACATGAAAAGAAACATTAAATTCTTACATATAAACTCGTAGATTCGATTCAAAACAGGTACACTAGTATCAGTTGATCTTCTTTGAATGTTGCTTGATGGCTGTGAGGGGCATGGTTTTTTGCTTTGAGAGTCTCAAGAAGAAATACCCCATGAAATTATAAAAGAGCAACAGACCTAGGAGGGCGACAAAACTCAGCCACAACTGACTTGGATTGAACCCAAGCCTTTTCAAAATAAGGTCTCCTGTTTCAATTTGCGTGCTTTCTGGATTATCCGTGGACGGTACAATCCACCCAGTCCTGCCTCCAAAATCGTTGATACTTAATCCCATGAATGCCCAGTACAAATGGCTTATATACTTTAGCCATGATATCCAGACGGGTACAGCATCCTGATTGACGTAGAAACCACTGACAAGAATGAGAACAACAGTGATTGCTGGAGCCAATGCAAATGATACCTTTTCATTTGGAGCTACCGCAGATATACAAATTCCAAATCCTTGTGCTGTCAATCCTTCCACGATTAACAATGCACAAAAGATGAAGAATGCAGAGGCAGCAGGATTGAGTCCAACAATCCAGTACACAATGCAGCCAAAGAGCAAACCTTGTCCTACTCGCGCTGGAATATCGCATATAAAACGGGCAAAATAGTATGGCAGTAGATGGTACATTTTGGATGCACGCTCTCTGTTGACAACACTTCGATCCACTGGGAAGGTATTCAAGGCTTGGAACATTGCTCCGAATGCAGAAAATATTGTCACAAAGAACAAGATACCAATCTCATCTTGTACTGGTGTGAGCGAATTCTCCATGTCGGAATAGATTGCAGCCAGAATAAAACCAATAACCACGGTCTGTATAAACGTAATGGCAAGGGGTAAGATATCCCTGCTTTGCTGCTTCCATGCTCTCTTCAATAACAGACCAAATTCTGTGAATGGATCATTTGGAAACATGACGATTTCTTTTTTACTATAGTCGACGTCATCAAATGATGATCTACATGCTTGAGTGATGCATGTCTCATACTTGTCACGTAATGACAAAAAGTGAGAATTGATGAGCTGGATTCTCTCCCTGCTTGAGTCTTCAGCTTCCTTTGATCTGAAATCCATCGAGACGACATCCAAGAAGAAATCGGCGGGATTGAAATTCATAGGACATTTGAACTTTGCATCGGAGAAAAAGTGGACCGCATCTTTTGCTGGACCATAGTACATGGTATTTCCCTCACTCAACAAGAGCAAGATGTCAAACATTTTAAATATAGACGATCTTGGCTGATGAATCGTCGTAATAATCGTTCTTCCACCTGAAGACAAGGTCCAAAGACTTTCCATCACATTCATAGCTTGAAATGCATCCAATCCACTCGTTGGCTCATCCAAAAAGATGAGACTTGCACCTGACAAGAGTTCAATTCCAATATTTGTTCTTTTCCTCTCTCCTCCACTCACTCCTCGATATATGGCATTGCCAATCCTCGTTCCTTTTGCTTTTGAAAGACCCAACTCATTAATGATACCATCGACAAGCTTTGCTTTGACAGCATTGGGAATCTTCTTTGGCAATCGCATCCTTGCGGCAAATTCAAACGTTTCATAGACGGTGAGATTTGGAAATAGAACATCATCCTGCATCACGTACGCCACGAGAGCCATGAATGATTTATCTCTTGGTTTTTCATTCACCAATATCTCTCCCTCCAACACACCACCGGCCTGTAATCGACCAGCCAGTGCATTGATCAAAGACGTTTTACCACAACCGGTTGGGCCCATGACTGCCACCAGCCTTCCAGCGGGAACTTCTGCCGTGATATTATTCAGAATAGTTCTCTTCTCTGATGACTTGTTTCGGGAGAACAAACCTCGCTTTTTCGTGTACACATAGTATGTCAAATTCTCAAACTTTAATGACACTTTGATTTTCCTATCAATAAAGAATCGAACATCATCATCCAGATCAAACATAGACTTTGTCTTGCGAAGACTCAGTTGCCGCTCCGCCACAGACAGTTCATCACTATCATCTTCTAGGAATGCCTTGGAGAATGTTGCTACACTCTTCATATACTGTTCAGCCTGCTCTGCCAACCTCACTTCAACCTCTTCCTCAGTTACATGCTGCGACAACTTCTCCAAGCCATTGGCATTCTTTTCCAGAGTAGGAGATTCATTTCCTTCCTGATTTTCAATGTCCGCATCCTCTTGGTCTTGTCTATCGTGTTTGCGAAAGAGTCCCATGTTGACTGGGATGCTTTGGAAATGTCGACTCTCAATGGCAAATTTAGATCACCGTTTTGACAAGTACACCACTATTTCATATCTTAATACATCAAATATTGAATGGTAAATGATATTGCTGTAATGAGGTAGATGGTTGGTGACGTGACGTATTTCACATCACTCACTTGAGGCTCAATCTTGCAAGCCAGTGATGGATATAAATGTACACTTCTGATTGCAAGATGGGACGTCTACATGTTACAGAAAATTGAAAATACTTATGCTGATTTAATCATTCCAGCCTCACGTGCATAGTTGAAAATACCTCCAGCATCAATGACAGGTCCAGCATCACCGAGTGCCTTGAGACTGTATGTCTTTCCTGTGGAGACGACAGTCAGAACATCATTCACCATGTCAACCTCAACCTCCTCTCCAGTCTCCAATTCATCACAAAGTCTATTATCAGTCTCTACTGGGTATAATTCTCCTGTGGACACGCAGTTTCTAAAGAAAATTCTTGCATATGACTGAGACACACAGACCTTTGCTCCAGCTGCTCCAAGGGCCACTGGGGCGTGCTCTCTACTTGATCCGCATCCAAAGTTGTTTCCTCCGATAATCACTGGGTATTCAGTCTTCATGGAATCAACCTCAACGTATCGTGTTGGATACAGGTTGTCTGGGAGACCGATAAGAGCATAGCTTCCTAATTTTTCGTATTCATCTGGTTTGGAGGGTACCAACGTGAGGTATTCTGCTGGAATTATCTGATCTGTATCAATATTATCCTTGGTGACAAAGCATTTTCCTCGAATGACACGGGGACCTCCCTGAAGGTCGACTTTAGCAGACACACGAGTGACCAAGGAACGACCTCGGGCAGACTGCCGTGACGTTCTCTGTGTGATTTTCTGATGAAGAGATCTCATGATATCGATTGTATTTATTTCCACAGGCATTGTGCACTATCGTACCATATCTGTTGCAAAGATGTTGGAGAATCAGCTGAAACCAGACTGCCGCCTCCCAGTGGAGTTCTGTAAGACTGTCGCACCTTCATCGTACGATGTCATTCTTGTTTTGTACTATTTATAATATACTTAGAAATTATCAAAGATGCCTGGAGGACAAGGATATCGTGCCCGCACTAGGGACCTCTTCAAGAGAGGATTCCGCCAAAAGGGATACATTCCAATGACAACATACCTCACAACCTACAAGTTGGGAGACTATGTTGACATTAAAGTGAATGGTGCTATCCACAAGGTATGTAATTAATGGTGTTCCTGGATGGCATATGGTGAGAGTACACGTCGGCATCTCGTCGCCCGCAATGACCCGGCGGCAGTCATCCCTTTGTCGTTTCCCGACTGAAATAGGAGCTAATCCAAACGTGATTGCATTATTATTTGTAGGGAATGCCTCACAAGTTTTACCACGGAAAGACCGGACGTGTGTGGAATGTCACCAAGCGTGCTGTAGGAGTTGAGTTGCTCAAACAAGTGAATGGAAGATATATTAAAAAGAGAATTCATGTTAGAGTGGAGCACGTGAAGCCCTCCCGCTGCCACGAGGATTTCTTGCGTCGCTGTAAGGAGAATGATGAGCTTAGACACAAGGCTCATCTTGCTGGAGAAGCTGCACCAAGCACCAAGCGTCAGCCAAAGGGCCCACGTACTGAAGGATTTATGATTGAGAATGTTTCCATGGAAACAATCACTCCAATCCCATACGATATCCTCAAGGAAGGAGTACAGATGTAATCATTTATAAACTAGTATTATTTTCTGATGTAAAAACAGAAATTACATGCTCAACTTTTAGGTCTGTGTAGAGAACGAGGTGCATGGCTCAAGTAGGGATTCTTAGCCTCTTGCTCCTTGATGAATGGATGATTCAATGCTTGTATAGGCGTGATTCGTTTTTCTGGCTCAAAGACGAAAATCCGTTCTAGTAGGTCTACGAGCTGTGCCACCTTTTTCTTCTTGTCTGAATGATTTGACAACAGTTTTGAAAAAGATTCTCTTGTCACTGGATTGTTGATATTCCTCTTGACAGGTTGCTTTGTCACGAGATCCTCTTCTTCTAACGAAAATGCCAAGTTGGCATCGTGTAGATCGAAATGCTTGAAGGCGAATTCTGCCTTTTTAATCATCTTTTTTGGAAAAGGTCCCTTGACATCCATCATACATTTGAGCATTTCATTGTTTGTTCTACCTTTGAAGAGAATCTGACCCGTGAACAATTCATAAATGACACAGCCAATGCTCCACATATCCATCGGGTGATCGTATGGTAACCCAAGAATAACCTCTGGAGATCGATAAAACCGAGACACTAGATAGGGCGTGATTTCATTATCACCAGAAAACATGGCAGATCCAAAATCGCAAATCTTCACTGCTGTCCTACTTTCATTTACGAGAATATTATCTGGTTTGATATCAGCATGGAGAACACCACATTGTTGTAGGTGTAGCAATGCTATGAACATTTGAGCTGCATACACCTTGACTGCATTGATATGCAAGCCAATCCCACGTCCATACTTTTTCGTCAAATCCCTCAAGTTCATATCCATGGGTTCAAAGACTAGGCATAAGTGATTTCTGTACTCGAATGAATCCAGCATTTTGATACAATGCTTTTTGCCCTCAGGGTCTGCCTGGGACAGCTTTTTCAAAATCACCCGTTCCATTTTCCCCGCCTTGTACATGGTGTCATTTGCTCGAATCACCTTGACAGCAACCTGAGGACAATCTCCCTTGTCCCTCCCAGAGACCGACACGTCCCTTGCACGAAGCACACTACTAAACACACCTCTTCCATGCGTAGCAAACACTTCATACTTCTCTGCAAGAATCTCCCCGACTTGAAAATTGTAATATCCCTCTGCATCATCATAATTATCAGTAAGACCTTTTGGATGGGCACCCGATGTACCATTGGCTTGCTTGACAGGTTTTTCCTCTGGAGTATCCGCAAACATATCTCCGCTCTCATCACTTTGAGACCCATTCTCTTCATTCAATTCCACCATTCCAGCAGCAGGCATGGCAGCATCTCCCTCCACTGCACCATCATCTACACTATTATTGATTTCAACAAACATATCCTCACGAATGTCCTCCTCTTCCTCCTCCTCCTCCTTCTTCTCCTCCTCTAAAACGATCGGATTGGGAGCAGAAGCTCTATATTTTTCTAAAATCTCCCGTCTCCTCCTCCTACTTGCTTCTATAATATCATCCTCATTCTCCACCTCCAGTGCCGCCATGACGCGATCTTCGTAATCATCATCAGACTCTTCTCTCTGACCAGAGAACTCGTCAACAGGTCTCGGCCGTTTTCTACCCGTCGAGTGCTCCTGTCTGTCACTCTTTTGAAAAAACTCGTCCACGAGTTCTCCCTCTTCTGGAACATCTACATTGGCATCCATCCTAATAGATATTCCCTATATCCAATGGTAAATCAATCCGATGGGATTGTCAATCGTTGCTGGGAACAGTGTCGAGTGCATCCAGACATGTCGACAAGGACAACGAAAGGTATGTTTTTAACCGTTTCAATGCAGTGTACACGTATTACAACTAGTCTAGATGTGATCAACTGTCAAGAATACTCTTTTTATGAATAAATAAAACGTCTTTGAGACGGAGAGTGACGACTGGAATATCAGATACAGCTAGACAAGAGATGATGGAGACAAGACCTCCAGGCATATTCCTCATGTTTTCACGTGTAATACAGTGTCTAATACGAGGAAGATCTATTGTATCAAACCCTTGGATTTCTTTCATCATCGTATACCCTGGAATATGTCTGTGTTCATTCAGCAAGTATGTAAAGTTCCTATTCTGATAGTCATCTACTGGAATATCTTCTTCCTTGGAATACTGAATCTGGTCTCCAGCGTCGTCTTGCAAAAATCGCGAGACCCCAGATGTCGCTGCTAATGTATCTATATGTATCGTTGAGATACCTGGGGTAGCTCTTGCCACCTCTATGAGTTGTACAAGTCCTGTTCCCCCGGGATAGTTCCTATAACTTGCAGCACTTGAAAGGCATGTTAGAGCACACCCCATGGCCAATCCCACCAAACAACATATTTTGATTCCTTGGACTAGGAATAGTTTGGTCTTTGAAACGAAGCATAGAGTGTATATCCCAAGGGCAGCACTCATATTCCACAAGGGGAGTGTTGGGAACAGAAATCGAACCTCCTTGTGTTCCAGCAAGCTATAGAGCAATACAAATCCAACGGCAACAATCACCATTGATCGAGCTCTTGTATCCACCAAAGCTCCAATGAATGCCATGGGATATGCAATATGCAACATCCGAGGTAATGCTGATGTGAAATACCAGTGCATGGGCATAACTCCCCATTCTTTGCTCTTGTTCAGCACAGTATTAAAGTACAGCACCTCACCCTCTGGCCACAACCATCTTCCCCAAAAGTATGAATCGATCAGTACTGTCAGCATAAGACTCATCACAGAGGACATGATACCTAGCCAGATTCCATTCAGCAAGGATACTCTCTGTGTCACCACCATGTGAATTCCCACCAAGCCAACAAGGATGATTGCATCACATCGAAACACAATCGCAGCACATGTCAAAATCACTACAGTACTATAGACATCCCTTGTCGCAGCATCCTTCTTCTGCAGCACCTTGAGCCAGTACCCAAATCCAAAACTTGTCAGAACCATCGCACATATATTTGGCAGCATTCTACTCATGTAAAATGGCAGGTGAAACTGCATCATACACACCATAACAAATACGAATTCTACATGCCCAGCCTTTTCACCACCAAGCTGCCGTCCAAAGAAACGAAATCCCATACACACAAGCCCTGCCAGCATCCCTCTGGCCACCATCAATACCACCACCTTGTCAGATGACAATGTCCATGGAAAACTCAAGAGAGAAATCACTAGAGATCCTATATACGTCCTTGGAACCACTCCAGGAAACTCTACATGGTCATATCCGCCGAGGCTGTCCCTGCCCACTCCCAGGTACAGGATATCATGCACAGCTTGCACCTGAAAGCTCTCTTCCACTTTCGTGTACGGTGCCATATACACATGATATAATGACACTAGAAACAAAGCAAGGTACGGAAGATCCTTCAACGCATGCACCATGTTTGTTTTGTTGTTTTTGCTCTAGGTTTAGACAAAAGCTCCAGAGAGACATACACCTACGTGTCCAGAACTGTCACCCGATACCACACTATGATTGATATATACAAACATTATATTAAATAGATCATTAAATCAACCAAACATTGGAATTGAATCAATGCCACGTTGAGTCGACCGCATGCACGTCGTTGGTCAACGATCCCTTTGTCAAACTCCTGATGGTTTTAAAACCAGAATGATACGGTCGTCTCTCTCTGATGGCACGAGGTAGAGTCATATGGCATACACCTACGTATACAAGGTAGATGAAGAGCAAGACAATGAGACACATGTAGACTCTAGGTTTTGAAAGATGTACGTGTAGGGTACAGTACAGTACAAACAGTCAGAGATACTATATAGTCTCATAGTATCTCTCGAATGATACCATTCATGAGAAAGATATCATCTTGAGCATCCATCTGCGGATGTGGATGTATATGTATACGCAGAATACGCAACAGTAGTAGTGCTAGTTGTAGTTGTTGTAACTCTCTCCCAGATGTTCAAGCAAGTCTCAAGAGAGAATGTGACACATGCAACGCATTGATACAGTCGAATCATTCAATCAATCCATCATTATAATTACCGTACATATTTATACGTATCAGTGGTATCTGTTACAACGATAATAGAGCAACACTTCTGTTCCACTCTGCCACACGAGAAACGTGTTGACCAGGTCGAACTATTCATGTGTTGAACTAGCAACGTGTGGATCTGCTCATGTCCATACGCGCAGAATTTCTTAGACAATTGTTTACTTGATCACGTCAGATTCATAGTACACGTGGTGAAGGCGACGCGGACTTTCTAGACCCTGGTAGCCAAGCAAGCACGTATATATACAGTCTTCTCTGTGTACACACATATCTTTGTATTTGATTCATCGATAGATAGGTAGACAATGGACGATTCCACTACGTTGAATTCCTCTGGACTGCGATATAGAGGGTCTGGGTTGACTGAAAAGGACACTTCACATGTCATGCTGGAGAAAAAAAGGTCTCCAATGCGGCATCTGAAGAAATTGGGGCAACATCTGAACCAATTGCAAAAATCCACGACAAAGAGTGCCCTGAGACCGAGTGAAAGGAAGGCTGTCCTGGCACAAGAACATGCATCTGGAAAAAAAACTGATGATGATGGGATTGAAACGATTGCTGTGGAGGCTCATGACGAACGTGATGAGGATGAATATATCTCTGGGAGACAGATGATGGAAGATGATGGAAGAAGTGATCCTCCTGAGGATTCTGACTATGATACGTCGGATGATGATGATGATGATAGTGCAGAGTACCTGCTGTCAATGGGATCAGATGACTTGTTGGGTGTGGATGGGCCAGATGGTGATATCAAATATATATACAAAAAAGCAAAACAGAGGCGATGGTATAAAAGTAAGACAGTATATATGTGGTCGATTATTACCATTCTGCAGTTGTGTCTGATTGCTGCAGGTGTGGCACACATTGTGTTCAATGGACTGAAAACATCCCTTCAAGTATGGAGAATCTGCTTCTTCCTCGCGTTTTTGCCATACTGCTGGGTTTTGGGTGTCTTTTTCACTTGGTTTTTGATAAAATTGGTGGAGAAGACCTTGCTGACGTATCCAAATGCATTGTATTTTACGTATGCGATTCGGAAGCAGGTCAAGTATTTGCTGACAGCGCTGATGGTTTTGATCTCTTGGGCATGCATCATGCTTATTGATGCAGGAGATCAGAGTAGTGCGGTTAATACGGTGTACGACTATATTCTCCGAGCGTTGGGTTGTTTCAGTTTATTCTTGTTTGCCAATTTGTTGAAGCGATTGATTGCCAAGCTCATGTCGTCTACATTTACAGGGGCAAACCAGAAGACCAGAATGGAAAATGCCCTAAAGCAGGAAAAAATACTCTCTGCGTTGATGGGACCGAGACCAATGTCTCAACAAGAGCTTCTTGAACAAAAGATGGCCATCCTCAAGGACGAGAGTAGTCCTTCATCTTCTGGAGATGGAAAGGGGGTTCAGTCATTCTCGATTGAGGACAACCACAAGGGGAGTCGTTTCCTTCCTCATAGGCGTCATCGTAGCCAAACAGATGAAAAGCGCGTGGATGAACATGGTGCCCATGTGAAAATACAGATTGATACAGTATCTGCCAAAATTGAACAGCCACATACAGAAACACCTGCAGTGGGTGAGAACATCACACAGCCTGCAGAAGCACCACAATCAGGAGGAAACGCGATAGGAAATGCGTTTGCAAAGATTGGTGAAATGGCCAAAAGGACATTTTCTGATGACGGATCTGAAAATGATGAAGCCGAGGCAGCGAGAAGGAAAAAGGTGGATCCTCTCTATAGAGCACAGCAACTGGAGCGTTTGAATAGATTGGAAAAGTACATGAGGAAACGAAATCTCAAAGTAACATTTAGGGATCAGTTGAATCAGGTCAGTGGAGAATCTAATGTAGATTTGCAAACCTATAAGAAGCTGGCAACATTTTTGTTCTGGCATCTCACACATGACATTGATGCCAGAGAGATCACACGCAAGCACATTGCTGAATTCTTAAGCGATCAAAATGAGATTGAAGATGCGTTCCAAATGCTGGATCACAATCAGGATGGCACAATTACCTTGAAAGATTGTATTGGATCGATTGAGAAGATCTACCATGAGCGATGCAACCTTGCATCCTCCCTGCGTGATACCAAGGCCATAACTGTTGTGCTCGAGTTTCTGATTGGGCTGGTTCTCCATACCATTTTTCTATTTTTCTATCTTCTCATCTTCAAAGCGCATGTGTCTGAGATTTGGGTTGGATTCACGGGTCTTCTCGTGGCCTTCTCATTCATCTTTGCCTCAACAGTGTCAAATGTTTTTGAGAATATAGTCTTTTTGTTTGGAGTGCACCCGTATGATATCGGAGACACGCTTCTCATTAATAATCAGTACTTGACTATTGATGAGATTACAATAAACTTTACGTGTTGTATCAGTGGGTATAACTTGCGTGTGTGGTTTCCCAATCAGCAGCTTCAAAGCAACTTGTTTGTGAATCTCACAAACAGTGGAACCAAATGGGAGACAATATACGTCTATGTGGACATCGATACAGATCCAAAGATACTGGAAAAGATCGAAGAGGCGTGTGCAAAAGTCCGGGAGGAGAAAAAAGGAGAGTATGGTCCAGGATTCAGAGTCAAATTTGCTGCTGCTGCAATGCCTTACAAGGTTGGTATAGAAATGGTGTACGAGTATTCTCATCAAGGAATCAACTTCCAGCGCACAGCATGCGCGAGATCGTGGATGTACGAAACATTCTGTCGCATTTTGAGTGAAAATAACATACAGTTTACCTGGCCTGACACACGAGTGAATACCACTGATTTCAACATGAACAATTTGGGTCAGCAGGGAGATCAGGGGCAACAACACCAACAACAAATAGATTCTTCCCGTGGTGGCAGAAGTAATTTACAAACAAATATATTCGAGCAACCTTCAAACTAATAGGTAGTCCGTTTCAATAAATAAAGAAATCTTATTAGTGTAACTTTAGTATAATTTTAGTTGAATCGAAGATTTGACTGACTCTTCATGGCGGCACTGAATTTAGCCGCTTGAGCATTTGCAGTTGATTTTATTCTAGATATATGGGAAGCCATGTCTTGTGCAGCTGCAGAAGCTTTTGCTGCTGCTGCGGGTGGTAAGGAGAATGAATTGGTATTCATACCCATCCCAAACACTGGAGCTGGCAGAGGCTTGGACCTAGTGGATCCCTTCCGTGGAGATTCGGCTGCCTGCTTGCTTTTTCTCCCAAATTCCTCCAAGACTTTCACCATATCAGCTTTCTTAATTCCCATGAGTTCCAAAATGTGTTGCAAGTCTGTTTTAGATGCACCAGGCATCAATTCTAAAATGGTTTCTACGACGGTCTCAAGCGGAGACGAGACAACTTTGAGAACAGACTCTGTCACTTTGAATGCAGAAGCAACATCACGCGAGTATGATTCCAACCAAGCATCTCCTGATTTTAATCCAACAGTGGTATCATTTGATTCCAGGTGCTTTGACGGCGAGCCCTGTCGGCTACCCAAGAAAGACCCTTCCTTTGCCATGGATACAAATGCTGATCTTAGAGCTTCCAAATCCAGCCGAAGCTGCTGTCCTCCAGCCTGACGAATAGGACCACACCTGAAAACAGCGTCAAATAGCCGAGGAGCAAATGAGCGAACAAGCTTATCACAGAAAAATGTAAAGTAATTCTGAGAAAGATTTGGAGGCCGAATTCTGCGACCAGTATCTGAGATGATTGAACATGCTTGACTTGCAAAGTCACTTTGATCTCCGGTGATATCAAACGCTTCCCAGTTATGACGCATTAATACTGATAATGGAATATCTAATTGTGTCTCAACGCCAAGTAACAACGCAGATAAGGCAAAGGTGACAGCATTATTAAATCCATCTTCTGCTCCTGATAGGTCAACACGCCCCTTGAAGTCAGAATCAACATACTTTTCAATTGCATTTTCAAGCTGCTGTACCATCGAAATACAGTGATCTGATGTCCTTATTATCAAACATATTATTCGAATATCTTCCTGAGAGACCTTGATGTGCCATGAAGTACTACCAATAGTTGCAACACCCGCCATCTCACCTCCAGATGTCTTTGGTATTTTTGAAATCAATGCTGCCGCATACGTTTCATACAATTTCTGAAATGTTTTACCAAGTTCCACGAGGGGTTCTCTCTTTGAAATTTTAGACGAGCAATGTCTCAATTCTTCCCGAATCATGCTTGTCAAATCATCACTGGATTTTAAAATCATTTGGTCATCTGACATTTGAACCCACTTTTCATTGACAACAGAAGATTCAAGCTTGCGTGACAGAGTTTGCAAAACATCGTCCGTGTATAAAAACATATATGGCTCGAAAACTGGGGATATAGCATTTTTAAACGACGCATACTTCACTGCTGCTTCTGCCGCGCCTTCCATCAGGATACGCTTTTCCTCTTTTTGCAAAGCAGCATCAGGTGTTGTTGATGCTTGCCCCAGTCTCCTCTGTTGATATTTTCTCCGTATTGCATCAGATGTTGACAGATCATCCTTATCTGATGAATCTTTATTATATGAAAAGAACCCATTGTCCCCGTCATCATCATTGCCATCCTCCAACTGGACGTCATCCTGCTCTGAGAATCTACGAGACATTTCTGCCTCAAAAACATTGGTTGCTTCCACAGCCTTCAAGAGGCCATCAACATCTTTAGCAAGTATTTCTGGATCAGCATCAGACAAAATTTCTGCCAGTTCCGATTTCGTAATGGAACAATATTTCAATGCCAACAACTGTGTCACTCTCCACTCCTCTGGGAAAATACTCCAAATCATACGTCTGCTCTCCAATCGTCGTATAAACCATTTATATCTATTCACCGTTCTCTCTAATTTTGCAGTTTCGCCAACCGTACCGAAAATTTGAGTATACATATTCATTTCTCGCCGACAAATGATATCAACAAGCTCATCCCTCGCGGTTGTTCCAATCGCACTTGTCACAGCACAGCAGTCTTTCAAAACCTGCACGACATGGGGAGGAGGAGGATCCTCCCCAAGCAATTCAAACTCTCTCAATGACGCAAGACGTAGAGACTGTTCCAAAGCTTGCACCCTGCCTTTTACTTCAGCTACCTTTGCTATGTGAGTATATGATGTGAAATGTGACTGAAGCTGTTTCACAGCTCCAAGCAAATTCCCAGCATCTCTGAAATTCCTCTTTTCTGCCGCAACCTGCAATTGATCTACACCTTCTACAAGCATTGATAATCGTCGCAATGCATAGATGGCAGTCGTGAGGTTTTTCTTTGCATTATCCAATTGCCGTACATCTATGCAAATATCTTGTGCCATCTGTTCACTCTCTTCCGCCATTTTCCGGCACACAGAAACCTCAGACATGACTTGTTGAATAGTTTTCTGTGCTTTCAATAATCTTTCACGTGCATTGGAACCAGAACGACTCTGTCGCCGCACTGCATCCAGTATAGCACTATCCACATTTCCTATTTCTATTTTCAGTGACTCTACACAAATATCCAGCAGACTAGAACCATGGTCATTGCGTGTCGAGCCACCCAATCGTCCAGAATAAGAACTTTGAGAATCGGTTACCGTTCTATCAAAGAGCGATTCCTCTGCATGATGAGAATGTGTCAGGTATAGAGCAAACACAACAGGCACTCGACCATCCTGAAGAGATACAATATCACGCACCATCAGGAAATCTATCGTTGATATACGCCACAGGATCAAATTCTTGGTCTTCAAATGCCACATGACGCCCATTTCTCTCGGTCGAAGGGTAGGAAACCCGGTTTCCTGGAGTTTCAGGTGAGTGATCGCAACCACCCGTCGTCTCTTGCGAGTCTCCGGGCACAGTCTCGACCATGACAAATCCAACACTAGTATTTATATAGTTTTGTGTATATATATCGGTTGCAACCATCAGGCCTCCTAGGCTGACTTCACCTTCTCAACTTTTTTTTTCCTCGATTCAGAAAAAATCTAAATAAGTTCAAAAAAAATCGTAAATTGGCCCAACGACGTCAGCGTCATACGTGACTGAATCCATCAATCACGAGCATTGTTATCGTACTATATATTTATATATTGTATACATTACTTCATACGATACGGATGGGGCATTTGGGTGCCACCAGATGACGATAATTGCTGCAACCATATCAAACAAGGAATTAATCAAATCCAGCCCTGGGCTGGAAACTCCGTAATCATTCCTATCAAGCAGAGCCTGTGTGAGGGATTGAATCATGTCACATCAGACGACGACAGTCACCACGCTTCAGGTCATAGACGCCCAAGATGAAGGGACAGGGAGAGGAGATGTTGGTGGATTGTTGCTTGCTGCTCCTGAGAATTCTTCAACCCAGCACAGTCTTACAGTGCGATCCCAGCCTAGCATAGAAGCGACAACACAAGAACGTGGTGTTGTCTCGTGGTCTGATGATGTAATTGATAATGAACACATGGGGAAGAAAAAGTCAAAAAAATGTTGCATTTACCACAAGCCCAGGACATTTGGAGAGTGGAGTGATTCTGAGGATTCAGACCACGAATGCGGACATTGCAGTCACTCATGATACGCATACTAGTATATATATATGGTTCTGGTTGACAGGGAACATAACTTTTTTGTTTTTGCTAGGGAAATAGACAAATAAACTGATCAATTTACATTATACGTATCGTCATTATGTGTATTCCATTTTATTCGACATCGATGATGCCCAAGTACGACACCATTAATTTAAGCTGATCAATAAAACTCACACCAGTCGCGTATTCTGTCAACAAGCCAATGGCCAGTCCCATCATGACCCATCTTCCATTACTAATTTCATTCTTTCGTGTCCAACCAAATACCTGTGCATTCACAATCTCTTGCTGCAATGTCTTATTTCTCAGATATGCCTGCATTGCCTTTGCTTGCTGTCTCTGGTACTCCACTGTCACCGTTGATGGACCAGAATCTGCCTGAGCAGTGTTTGCTGGTTCTGACGAGGCCATGGCACGGATTGGCCTCATCGAACGAGAACATCTTGGCCTAGGCGAATGCGCTACAGCACCTGTATAAAAACAGACTATAGTATTACTTTACGATCTCATGAGCATCATTGCAGAGTACCTAGAGTGGCACATTCTGTGGCTCTGACGGGCATACTTGTCAACAGCACCAAGTTGAACAGAAAAACATACCTTTAGGTGCAGATACGAGGGTTGAAGTACGATGCATTGTTACAATTCCATTAAATTAATGCTCATAGTTGACGATAGAGGTTGATTCGTAAGAAAATTCAGTTCCTGGATCCTCAAGGTGCTGCTTCATAACAGCTGAAACCCCACATGTGAGGGTCACAGCCAACTGCATTGATCATCACAACAACCAACAAAATTGATTCATCTCTACTGACTGATTGAAACACATTTGATGTTTGACACAAAGGTAGAGTGGTAGTACGAGTAAAGCAAGAGTCTCTCTTTAGAAAGAAAAGAAGTTTGTACTGATAAGTTCATGACAAAAAAGTGATGGGTTGACCCCAACAGACAGAAAGAGATTGCCATGAATATGATGGGTTGACCACACTATCTACCATTAAACTGTACTTTAAAGATATAGGATACATACATTGTAGATAATCAACAGTGCCAGTTGGTAATAATGTTTCAGCAACACGGATGGGGTACATGTCAAGTTGACATGTAAACAATGACGATACGCTCTTCCAAGAGGTTTCGGTTTGTCCAAGGAGGATGCCACGACATTATTTACCAAAGGTAAATAAATTTTACACCTTAGCAGCATCGCTGCCGATAGCATTGTCTGGGGGTTCCAGCTACCTATACCCCCTGTGGTCTCCACTGCTCAAAAGAAACTACCATTTGAATCAAAATACTCTGGGTAAAATAGGCGCAGCTCATAATTTTGGAGCATATTCGAGTTTTATATCTGGTATTCTCTATGATGCTTTGGAGAGACGACAGCACGTTGGCCCTCGGTTGACTTTATTGATAGGTTGCTGTGTGAATGCTCTGGGGTTTTTCTTGTTGTGGGGAACTGTGACGAAATCATTCTTCCAGGCCTCGCACATGTGGCAGTTGATCGCTGTAGCTATTTTTGCTGGTAATGGAGGCACTTGGTTTGATACCTCGCCGCTCTCAACAAACCTGCGGAATTTCCCAGCAGAACGTGGGTTTGTTGTTGGAATTATCAAGTCGTGTGTTGGCCTATCTGCCTCATTGTATACAGAGGCATTCGAAGGGTTTTTTGGATCTGACCCTGCGAGACTTCTTTTATTCTTAGCCTGGGCACCTTCCCTGATCGTTCTTATCTTGACTCCGTTTGTCAACTATGTGCCATGGATACAGGAAAGTGAAAAATCAGATGCAGTCAACAAAACGAGGTTCATGGCGGCTCTTGGGATCATTGGGAGTCTGGCTGTGTACCTCATGGTTGCTGCACTTGTTGGTACAAGTGGTGAAGGATCCATGTGGTTTACTATAGGAGCTATCGTGATGCTTGTTCCTGTCGTTGGGATTGCGTACAACTCTGGGGGACTGTATGCCCGGCGTCTCATTCTCCCGGACTCTCCTGCAGATGGAGGAGAAGCATCAGAGCCCCTAC
>PJEL010001198.1_pt1 | contig 27346 bp, 26 predicted proteins | sample 1853271 | NCBI WGS metagenome assembly PJEL01 (sample SAMN08108733, study PRJNA415343) | Invertebrate metagenome, whole genome shotgun sequencing project. | host: Globobulimina | place: Sweden: Gullmar Fjord | collected 2015-08 | reverse complement strand
ATGCAGAAGTTAGAAGTTAGAAGTTAGAAGTTAGAAGTTAGAAGTTAGAAGTTAGAAGTTAGAAGTTAGAAGTTAGAAGTTAGAAGTTAGAAGTTAGAAGTTAGAAGTTAGATGTTAGATGTTAGATGTTAGATGTTAGATGTTAGAAGTTTTCAATCGATGGTATTTAATACGACAATCCTTTTGCTCTTTTGCACTTCCGCTCTTCTGTACTTACTTATCCCAGAATTGAGTATCTTACAAAATGGAGAAGGAATGACGGAAAAACCCCAAGAATAAGTACCATAGCCGATGTAATGGCCAGGGCAACACTTAAAGACGGGGAACTCGAAAGGACAATTTTATCTTTCGGTTCTCTCATATACATATACATGACAATCCTCAGGTAGAAGAATGCCGAGATAGCACTGAATACTATAGCAATAAGTGCAAGGGGTGTATGCCCCGAATTAATCAATTCCATAAACACATAGAACTTGCCAATAAAACCGGCTGTCGGCGGGATACCCGCAAGTGAAAACATGAAAACAAGCATCAACGCAGCAGCAAGCGGATGCTGCTTTGCAAGGCCCATGTAATCTTCAAGATCTTCGCCCTGAACACCTTCACTCCTGAGCATTATCACAATCGCAAAGGCCCCGATGTTCATAAATGTATAAATCATCAGATAATTAACTGTGCTAGTCAGTCCCTCCGGAGTGGCAGACACAATTCCTAGAAGCATATATCCCGCGTGGGCTATTGAACTATAGGCAAGCATCCTTTTAATATTCGTCTGTGAAAGGGCAATAATACTTCCAGTTGCCATGGTAATAATAGCCAGAGGGATCAGTATGGCCGTCCACTGGACATGCATGCTGCCAAAGGCATCGAAAAGGACCCTTCCCATGACCGCAAAACCCGCTGCCTTTGGACCAACGGACATGAACGCGGTAACTGATGTAGGCGCACCCTCATATACATCAGGGGCCCACATATGAAACGGTACAATAGCGATTTTGAAACCAAAGGCTACAATGATAAATGTCAGACCGAGATACATTATCGGGCTGGCTGCAAGATTCGTTGCCTGTATTGCTTCTGCAATCCCCCTGAGGTTGGTAGTCCCGGTCATACCATATGTAAGTGATATACCGTAAAGCAGAAACGCCGAGGAAAAAGCGCCCAGAAAAAAGTACTTAAGCGCTGCTTCGTTAGAGCGGGGCTGTTTTCTCATGAGGCCCGCAAGTATATATGTCGAAAGGGCCATTAATTCAAGTCCAAGATAAAGAGTAATCAGGTCAGCAGCAGATGCCATGATCATCATACCTGTCGTGGCAAATAATAAAAGGGAATAAGACTCCCCGAATGAGGCCTTTTCTATTTTTAAATATTTCAGAGAAATGCAGAATGTCAAAATAACATTCAGATAGAATATGACCTTAAAGAAGTTGGCATACCCGTCCAGTATAAACATGTCTGAAAAAGCTAACTGTGGATCGCTGAATGCATACAGTTTGTAAGTGCCGTAAAGGGCAACAAGCGTCCCCGCTATTCCGACTAAGGCAACAACCTCTTTTTTCTTTACAATAAGATCTAGGAGTATAAGTATAAGACCTGCGCATATTAGCGTTAATTCAGGTACAATCGCTCTGACATCAAGTAAACTTATTGTAGTAGGCAGATCCATTTAAAAAATCTCCATTATATATTTCGCCAGCATGCTTTCATCTCCTGCGTATGCGGCCCGGTTCTGGTTCACCTGTTCGATTAAATGCCGAACAGATTCATGCATATATTCTAAAAATGTATTGGGATAGAAACCTATCCAGAATACGAGTACAAACAGCGGTATCAGTGTAATGATCTCTCTCATGCCCAGGTCAGTTACAGGATGGTGGTCTTCCGCCTGCTCATGTCCATGCCCATCATCAGTCTGCACATCATTGTCCTGAAAAAAGATCTTCTGATAGAGCCAGAGCATGTAACCTGCCCCGAGTATTATTCCGGTTGCTGCAAGAAAACCCCAGATCATCTTCGCCTTGAATGCACCGAATATTATCAGGAACTCCCCAATAAAACCGTTTGTGCCGGGCAGTCCGATAGATGCGAAGGTCAATATTATAAAAAAGCCCGCGTACCATGGGACGACCTTTGCATATCCGCCGTAATCAGCAATGACCCTTGTATGTGTCCTCTCATAAAGCATCCCGATCATAAGGAACATGGCACCGGTAATAACACCGTGGTTTATCATCTGGAGTATGCCGCCCTCCACGCCCTGTGTATTCATTGCAAAAAGACCGAGTGTAACATAACCCATATGGCTAACACTTGAATAAGCGATCAGGCGCTTAAAATCCTTTTGAGCAAAACAGATTAGCGCGCCGTAAATAATAGCTATAATTGAGAGCGTCAAAATCGGCCCGGTAAAAAACTGTGTCGCGTCAGGAAACATCGGCATGGAAAACCTCAAAAATCCATACGCCCCCATTTTAATAAGCACACCTGCAAGTATAACACTGCCTGCTGTAGGGGCCTCGGTATGCGCATCCGGAAGCCACGTGTGCACCGGAAACATAGGTACCTTTACTGCAAAGGCGGCAAAAAACGCCATAAACAGCATGTACTGAAGTTTAACCGGATACTGGATCTGACTAAGGACCAGTATATCAAGTGTCTTGCCTGCGTAGAAATAAAGGACAACAATACCGACAAGCATAAGAAGGCTTCCGACAAGAGTATATAAAAAGAACTTAATTGCAGCATAAACCCTGTTCTCGCCGCCCCATACACCAATTAAAAGAAGCATCGGTATCAGCATCGCTTCCCAGAAAATGTAAAAGAGAAAGAAATCGAGCGAAACAAAGACGCCCAGCATACCAGTCTCCATAGCAAGTAATGCCATATGAAATTCCTTTACGTTCTTATCTACTGACTTCCAGGAAACAAGTACACAGAGGATACTGAGTATGGCGGTGAGGAAAATAAATAATATACTTATTCCGTCTATCCCTATGTAATAATTAATATTCCATGAGGGTATCCATTCACCCTTTTCTACAAATTGCATCTTGTACGTAGTCTTGTCGAAATTCTTTAAAAGCGGCAGTGCCATAAAGAAAGTAATTATGGTCACAGCCAGAGACATCAGTCTTATCGCTTTTTCACTCCGCAAGAACAGGAGGACCAGTACGCCGATTAAAGGCATGAATACCGTCCATGAGAGTATCGAATAATCAAGTGTATTGTAAATCACATTTTCCATATATTTACCTCACAAAAATCAGGTAACCGATTGCGAACAGCGCCCCGAATGCCATAACAAGACCATAATTTGAAAGCAGCCCTGTCTGTATTTTTCTGAATCCCCTGCTGAAGACCCCTATCAACTCGGGTACTCCGTTAACAATTCCTTCAATTACTATTGCATCAAAGGCCATTATAATTTTGTCAGAAGCCTTGAGCATTGGCTGGACAAATAGCTTGCTGTAAAGTTCATCAATAAAATACTTATTAAATAAAACCCTGTGCACCGGCTGGAACGAATTAAACAGTTTTTGCGGCATATCAGGTTTCTTTATATACATTACGTATGCAATCGCCAACCCGGCAATCGCCACAAATATCGAAGAGGCAATAACAAAATACTCCTGTGCGTGAGTACCGTGACCTGTCGGATGTCCTAGTACCGGTCTGAGAAAATGCCCTATCAGGTCACCATGTTCCAGAAGAATCGGCGGGATACCTACATATCCGGCGAAAATAGCACCAAAGGCAAGAAACATCAACGGTACAGTTATTACAGCAGGTGACTCATGAATTTTTTGTTCATTTTCAGGTTTTCCGCGATATTCACCATGGAATGTCATATATATCAGTCTCCAGGAATAGAACGCAGTCAACAGCGCTGCAAGGGTCCCGAGGAACCAGAGGAATTTCCCAAGGTTTCCGGACTGAAATGTTTGCCACAATATCTCGTCCTTACTGAAGAAACCGGAAAAGCCGGGAATACCCGTAATACTGAGTGTGGCCAATATAAATACCCAGTAAGTAATAGGCATATGTTTCTTCAGCCCTCCCATTGTCTGCATATTCTGCTCATCATCATGTTTGGCATGATGGAGTGCATGAATAACGCTTCCTGAACCAAGGAAGAGCAATGCCTTAAAATAAGCATGTGTATAAAGATGAAATATTCCAGCAGAATACGCGCCGACACCGAGTGCCAGAAACATGTATCCGAGCTGACTCACTGTTGAATATGCTATTACACGTTTAATATCATTCTGAACAAGCGCTATGGTGGCCGCGAATATACATGTAAGACCACCAACAATTGCCACAGTATTCATCGCTATCGGTGAGAAACTGAAAAGGATATTACAGCGTGCCACCAGAAAAACTCCGGCAGTTACCATGGTCGCGGCATGGATCAGCGCGGAAACCGGTGTAGGCCCTTCCATCGCATCCGGCAGCCAGACGTGTAGAGGTAATTGCGCGGACTTACCTACTGCACCGCAAAATAGCAGGAGACATATGAGGGTCATGAGATCGACATTGTACCCGAACAGGTTTATGGTCTGCCCGACAATACCGCCCGCCCCATTAAAGACAGTCATATAATCGAGACTGCCGAATGTAAGAAATATAAGGATAACTCCGAGACCAAAACCAAAGTCTCCAAACCTGTTTACGATAAAGGCCTTCTTGCCCGCATCTCCAGCGGATTTCTTATGGAACCAGAAACCGATAAGGAAGTATGAACAGAGACCGACAGCCTCCCATCCAAAATACAGAAGCAGGAAGTTATTGGCCATAACAAGAATAAGCATCGAAAAAACAAAAAGGCTAAGGTACGCAAAGAAACGGTAATAACCGCCGTCACCATGCATATAACCGATAGAATAAATAAATATCAGGGTACTGATGGATGTTACGACTATAAGCATTATTGCTGAAAGCTCGTCAATAAGAAAACCGAAGGAAACATTAAAGTCACCCGACACTATCCAGCTGTATACATCAAAATTGATTTCCCGCCCGCCCGATACATCTAAAAACGCACTGATTGCCAGCAAAAATGACCCGGCAACAGCCGGAACAGCAATCCAGTGTGCCTTGTCCTTAATGAAATTACGGCCGAACAGGATATTAATTACAAATGATAAAAACGGCAGTAATGGAATTAATGTATATTTCAGCATTTTTTTGCTCCGCATGGACGGGTTTTAAACCAGCCCCTACATATATTTATCCTTTTAACAGGTTTATCTCATCCACTTTAATAGTTGGATTATTTTTATAATATGCGATTAATATGCCAAGGCCGATTGCTGCCTCGGCTGCCGCAACAGTGATCACAAAAAATACGAGTATCTGGCCCCTCATAGACTGCAAATAATGACTGAAGGCCACAAGGCTGATATTAACGGAATTCAGCATCAGCTCAATGCAAATAAACATAATTACAAGATTGCGCCGCGCCAGAAAACCAAAGGCGCCGATACTGAACATCAAAGCGCTTAAAATTATATACCAGCTTAAAGGTACCATTATTCAACTCTCCTCTTTGCAAGTACAACCGCGCCTATTATGGCAACGAGAAGTATTATAGACGCTATTTCAAACGGTAAAAGAAATTCCGTGTAAAGTACTTTTCCGATAGTCATAAGACTGCCCTCGGATTTTATTGCCTCGACCGAATATTCACCGAGCGGTGCAACTATAGTAATTTTCCGGAGTATATAAATCAGCATAATCGCAAACAATCCCCCTGCAGCCAGGCCCCAGGGCCATTGTGTCTGATACTTCGCGACCGTTTCTTCATTTTTCAGATTAAGCAGCATAATAACAAACAGGAAGAGTACCATTATCGCCCCGGCATATACAATAATCTGTACCGCGGCCAGAAACTCGGCATTAAGGAAAAGATATAGCCCCGCCATATGAAGAAAAAGGACCATCATGCATAAAATGGAATGGACCGGGTTCTTTCTTGTTACCACAAGCAAGGACAACCCTGTCATCATAACCGCGAAATATCCGAAAAAGAACTGTACCAAAGTCATTTCTCTGCCCCCTCTTTCTCAACAGGCTCTACATGAACAGCAAAATCCTTGCTCTTCGGTCTCCAGAATTTTTCAAAGTACTCCAGTCCTTTTTCGCCCGGCATGTATTTGTCCCAGTTATCGAGAAGCATTTCCTTTGTATAATAAAACTCTTCCCTGGTGTAACCGGCATATTCATAATGGTCAGTCAGTACCAGCGCGCCATAAGGACAGGCTTCAACACACAGGGCGCAATAAACACATCTAAGCACTTCAACCTCATATCTGTCCACGACCTTCTTGTGATCATCTCCCTCACTCGTGTAAATATGTATGCATTGTGAAGGGCACATGGCAGCGCAGAGACCGCAACCCACGCACTTTTCCTGGCCTGTTGCCGGGTTCCTTACAAGCGCATGCAGCCCTCGTGCACCGGGGACTGGTTCCCTCTTCTCCGTCGGATACTGTCTGGTAATCGATGGTGAGACCATATGCTTGAATGTAACAGCAAGTCCCTTCAGTATCTCGACGAAAAATATTTTCTTTATCAGTTCATTAAAATTCATATTATCTCCGTAGGGGCGTGCGGGTTTTAAACCCGCCCCTACATGTTCACAAAATCTTTATCAAAGCCGTAATTACTATATTTGCCAGGGCCAATGGAATAAAGATCTTCCATCCAAGTCCCATCAACTGGTCATATCTGTATCTCGGAAGCGTGGCCCTTATCCAGAAATATGAAAAAATAAGTGCGTACAGCTTCAGCATAAACCATATAAATCCAGGCAGGAAAGCAGGTCCTGACCATCCGCCTAAAAAGCATAAAACAACCAGGGCCGACATAATAAACATGCCCGCGTATTCAGCCATAAAAAAGAGTGCCCAGCGCATCCCGCTGTATTCAGTAGCAAAACCTGATACAAGCTCGGTCTCTGCCTCCGGAAGATCAAACGGCACCCTGTTTGTCTCGGCAAGACAGGATATGAAGAAGACCACCCCACCTATAATCTGCGGGAAAATAAACCAGCCCCCGGATTCCTGGGCCCTTACTATATCGGAAAGATTAGCGCTGCCCGCCATCATCATGACACCCACAAGACTGAGGCCCATCGCTATCTCATAACTAATGACCTGCGCTGCTGACCTTAAGCCGCCCAGGAAAGAGTACTTTGAATTGGAAGCCCATCCACCGAGAATGACCGCGTATGAAGCTATCGATGAAAGGGCCAGGATATACAGGATACCGATATTAAGATCCGCAAGTGCAAAACCGTCCCATAACGGGATCACTGCTATACAGGATACAGCGGCAATAACACCGATAATCGGGGATATAAAGAATATTCCCTTGTCAGACTTCGCAGGAATAATATCTTCTTTGAAGAAGAGTTTTATTGAGTCCGCGATCGGCTGTAAGAGTCCGTGCCAGCCTACCCTCATCGGCCCCATCCTGGATTGCATATGAGCAATCGCCTTCCGCTCGAAATATTGAACGTACATTACATGAACCAGAAATATACTAACTACTAGTACTATGCTGATAAGCGTCTCTAACATTTCGTTTTCATCCTGTTTATATCTAAAGTTTTTTAATCGTTACTTCACAGCCCTCTATTCCTGGGGCCTTCGTTACCTCGTCGAGGTCATAACTTAATAAACTATATACGCCTTTACCCTTAAAATTATTACTGAAATAAACCCTGTTGTCTATGATCGAGTCATCAATAGCAACCGGCGCTTCCAGACTGCCGGAGGAGGTTGTAATCTGCACGTTGTCGCCGTCTCCCAGGCCAAGTATTTCAGCAGTAGAAAAACTTACTTTCAATGTCGGTTCAGGATATATCTTCATAAGCGCCTGTGACCTTCTTGAAAGGGTACCGGAATGAAAGAGCGGTTTCTCAAGCGCCAGGTAAAAATCAGCATCATATACTTTATTTGTATCAGGCATTTTGGGGACTTCATTTACTTCCCCTCTTAACGGCTCTCCATGATACGGCCAGAGGCAGTCTCCACCGGCTATTTCAGCGTATGTCAGTTCCCGGTAAAGAGGCGATACCTTTGCGATTTCCCGCATTACATCCTCTGTATTAGAGTAATTCATTGCGTATCCCATCTTATTTGAAAGCTCCGCAATTATCTTCCAGTCATCCATGCCATTTGATGATTCAATTGCCTTTCTCTGGAGCTGTACCCTTCTTTCGAGGTTTGTAAAAGTCCCTGTTTTTTCCGTCCATCCGAGTGCCGGAAGCACTACGTCAGCAATCTCGGCTGTCTCGGTGAGAAATATGTCCTGGACAACGAGAAAATCAAGTGCCTCCAGGGCTTCTTTTATATGAGTACTGTCAGGGAGGTTGAAGATGGGGTTTTCACCCATTACATATAATGCCTTAATGTCCCTGCTTTTGGCCCCATCAATAATCTCCAGAAGAGTCAATCCGTCATGGTCCGGTATGGACCCCTTCCATTCCGCCTCAAATTTCTGTTTAAAGTCGGAAATATTAATCGGCCTTCCTCCCGGAAGCATGTCGGGAACGCATCCCGCATCTATTAGACCCTGTTCATTCGGTCTCTCCGAAAGCAGGTAAAGCCTTGCTTCCAGCAGATAAATAAGTCCCGCAATAGCAAAGAGCGCCCTGTGACCGTCTGTACGCTGGACAATGTCCATACCTAAAACAATTGAAGTCGACGCGCTTTCGAGCAGTGCCTTTTTAAGCTCTTCAAAACCGTCAAGGTCTATACCTTTCAGACCTTTTTCAGCCAGCAGCCTTATTTCCTTATCAACGAACGGCCTCTCACCGCGAACACCTTTATCTTTGGAAATATCAAGCAACAGGTTCTCAAGTACTTCCGCCTCGTTAAAAACCTGGGGCACTACCTGTACTGTCTTGAATTTTTCAAGTCCGCCGGCATTGCCGATCACGATTACATTAGCTCCGTCTCTCGCAGCTGCCCTTATTGAAAGCCCCAGTATCGGGTTCACTGTTGTAGGATCTCCCCCGAGGACTACGATCGTTTCAGTATGTTTAAGACCGTCAATTATATTACCCGTAATGCCCTGCCCAAGAAGGTCCTCAAAATATTTTTGCGCTGAAGCAAACCCTTTTCTTGACACAGAATCAATATTGTTTGTTTTACAGGTCATGCGCATAAACTTCTGGAATACATAATTGTCTTCATTTGAACATCTCGGAGACGCAATACCCGCAATTGAAGTGTGGCTGTTCGTGTTACCAATCTCCGTTAATTTGTCCGCCACAATACCAAGGGCCTCGCTCCATGTGCTCTGTTCGAGTTTCCCGTTTTTCCTGACAAGCGGCATCTTAAGTCTTTCCTCACTGCTGATATACTCATAACCGAACCGCCCCCTGGAACAGAGAAGCCCCTTATTTAATCCAAACCCCAGTTTAGGGATAACGCGTTTAATGGTATCATCCCTGACCTGCGCGACGAGTGAACAGCCAACACCGCAATATGAACAGACAGTCTCGACTTCCCTGTCCACCTGCCACGGTCTGAAACTGTGCAGATACAGACGGCTCAGAATAGCACCGACCGGACAGACCGTCAGACAGTTGCCGCAATATTCACAATTAAAAGAATCCGATTTATAAGGTTCCATCCTCGAACGGTTACCCCTGCTTATCATAGAAATGGCCGAGGCGCCCTGCACATCATTGCACATCCTTACACACCTTGTGCAGGAAACGCACCTTTCCATATTTCTGGTAAATATCTGGTCTTTATTACTCTCCGGGACCTTCCTCTTTTCCTCTTTGTACCTGCCGGCAGTTGCCCCGTATTTATTAACAAGGTCCTGCAATTCACACTCTGCGGCCTTATCGCAATAAGGACAATCAAGCGGGTGGTTTATAAGCAGAAACTCGAGTATTCCCTTCCGCACATCCGCTATAACGTCGGATTCGGTTTTAACGACCATTCCCTCAGCAGCAAGGAGGGTACAGGCATTCTGCAATCTCGGCATCCTCTCAACTTCCACAACACAGAGCCTGCAGCCGCCGAAAGGCTTTAATACTTCATGATGACAGAGAGTCGGGATCTTAATTCCCGCCTGTTTAGAAGCTTCAAGCACAGACATCTGCCTGTCAATTGTGATCTCTTTTTCGTTTATAGTAAGTGTTATCATCTTATTCTTGAATTTTGAATTTTAAATATTTAATTTGCATTTTTTATCTTTTATATGTTCTTCAAATTCATTCCTGAAGTGTTTTATCATCGCCAGTACCACACCTGCAGCCCCGTCTCCCAAAGGACAGAAGGTCCTGCCGTTCATTACATTAGCGACATCCGACAATAGTTCAATATCGCCCTGTCTCCCGAATCCATTCTCTAACCGTTCAAGGATTTTCCTGAGCCAGTCAGTCCCTTCCCTGCATGGAACGCATTTTCCGCAAGACTCATGTTCAAAAAATTTCAAGGCCCTGTATGTTACTTTGACCATGCAGACTGATTCGTCCATAACTATTACCGCGCCGGAACCAAGCATACTGCCTGCCTTGGGCATATTGACAAAGTCCATGGCACAATCAATAGAGTCAGCAGGGAGAACAGGTGTAGAAATTCCACCCGGAATCACGGCCTTCAGTTTACCACCATTTTTTATTCCGCCGCAATGTTCATAAATTATGTCCTTAAGGCTTATGCCCATAGGAAGTTCATATACTCCCGGTTTTTCAACAAAGCCGCTTACACAAAACAATTTTGGTCCAGGACATTCTTCAGTCCCAATCTTCGCATACGCTTCACCGCCAATTTCTACTACAAGAGGGACGTTTGAAAGCGTCTCTACATTATTTACTATGGTAGGCATGTCCCATACACCAACATTCACAGGAAACGGTGGCTTGGTCCTTGGCTGGCCTTTTTTGCCCTCAAGCGACTCAATCAACGCAGTCTCCTCACCGCAGATATATGCCCCTGCCCCTTGATGAACACTGAGTTCAAATTTTATTCCCTTACCAAGAATATTTTCCCCGAGTAAGTTCTCATCATAAGCCTGCTTTATTGCTGCATCAAGGATCTCCTTTGCCGCAGGATACTCTCCCCTGAGATAGATGTACCCGAATTCAGCGCCGAGCGTGTAACCGGATATGGTCATCCCTTCTATCAATAAATGCGGGTTCTTTTCGAGGATCGGCCTGTCCTTGAATGTTCCTGGTTCACCTTCGTCAGCATTACATAATAAGTATTTAGGAAATTTTTTGTCCGCCCTGGCAAAGTTCCATTTCATAAAAGTCGGGAAACCCGCGCCGCCACGGCCTCTCAGCCCTGCAGTCTTTGTCTCCGCAAGGACTTCTTCCGGTGTCATATCAAGCGCCTTAACCAGGTTTTTATATCCCCCGGCCTTCTGATATTCTTTTATATCAGCTGAATTAGGGTTCTCAATATTCTTTAATAAAAAATTTTCCATATTACTTATATGTATCCAGAATCTCTACAATATTTTTTTCCGTAAGGTTTTCATGAAAATCCGTATTAACAAGCATAGCTGGCGCTGTACCGCATGCGCCTATACATTCCATCTCAACAAAGGAGAATCTCCCGTCCTCTGTCGATCCATCAGGCTTTATTCCATACTTATTCTTTATATAGTCCCCAAGCTTTTCAGCTCCGAGGATCATACATGAAACATTTGTGCAAAGCTGAATAAGGTTACGCCCGACCGGTTTATTCTTGAACATGGAATAAAAAGAGGCAGTCCCTCTTACAAAAGCCTCCGGCAGGTTCAGTGTCTTGGCAACACAAGTCATTGCCTCGTGGCTGAGCCAGCCGAATTCCCGCTGAGCAATATACAATGCAGGCAAAAGCGCACTTTGACGATCAGGATATTTAATCCTTATCTCATTAATCTCATTTATAACAGTCTCGTTAAACATTTGTTTTATTAATAATTCGTAATTCGTAATTTAAAATTCGTAATTATCTATCACACTCTCCCAAAACAATATCGATACTTCCTATATTCGCTATTATGTCCGCGATAAACTCACCCTCAGTCAACTTCGGCAGGGCAGAAACATGGACAAAGGACGGGGACCTTACTCTCATACGGTAGGGTTTTCCCGATCCGTCACTCACAAAATAAAAACCGAGTTCACCTTTAGGAACTTCGGTAGGAACATAAATTTCACCTTCAGGTGCTGTCTGGGGTCCCTTTGTAATAAGGACAAAATGATGAATGAGATGTTCCATATCGGTCAGCACCTTGTCTTTTGCCGGCAGCGTAAACTTCGGGGCATCAGAAATAATAGGCCCTTCAGGTATCTGATCAATACACTGACTGATAATAGAATTCGACTGGCGAAACTCATCCATTCTAACCCGGTAACGGTCGTATACGTCGCCATTTTTGCCGGTACAGACCTCCCATTTGACTTTATCGTATACACCGTATGATCCGGTCGTCCTGATATCATACGGTACACCGGAGCCTCTGAGAGTAGGACCACTCAGGCCCCAATTGATTGCGTCTTCAGCTGAAATAATACCTACTCCCTTTGTCCTTCTCAGCCAAATACGGTTTTTATTAATAAGCGTTTCGTACTCTTCCACCTTACTGGGAAAATCGTCCGTAAAAGCCTTAACGTCCTTGAGCCATTGATCATCCACATCATTTTTCAGGCCGCCTATTCGCGGATAAGTAACAGTAAGCCTTGCCCCGCAGAGTCTTTCAAATAAATCGAGGATAGCTTCCCTCTCCCTGAAGCAATAGAGGAATACTGTCATGGCGCCAACATCAAGTGCGTGAGTTGCAAGCCAGAGAAGATGATTGGCAATACGGGACATCTCACCCACAATCGTCCTGATATACTCAGTCCTCTCGGTAATTTCAATCCCGAAGAGCTTTTCTACAGCAATAACGTAGCCAAGGTTATTAGACATTGATGAAATATAATCAAGCCTGTCTGTCAGAGGGAGAATTTGAAGGTAATTCCTGTTCTCAGCAAGCTTTTCAACACCCCTGTGGAGATAACCTACATAAGGTGTGCATTTGACGATTGTCTCACCGTCAAGATCAAGGACAAGCCTGAGGACACCATGCGTTGCAGGATGCTGCGGCCCCATATTGAGAGTCATATCCTTTGTGGCTATTCTGGAACCACTTACAGACTCGACATCTGTTTCACCTTTATTCATTTCCATAGCACTATATATTTAAAAACAGTTAAAGATTTTTAAGATTGAATGTTCCACTCTTTATCGTGAGAGTGCAATTCTTTTACTTCTTCGAACCCTTTGTACTCGGAGTCTTCGGGCCCTTTCAAAGGATAATCTTTCCTTAACGGGTAGCCTTCCCAATCTTCAGGCATAAGTATACGTCTTAAATCAGGATGACCGTTAAAAACAATGCCGTACATATCGCAGGCCTCTCTTTCATGCCAGTTGGCGCCATTCCATATAGAAACAACACTATCGAGAGACGGCTCGTTTTCGGGTACTAGCGCCTTTACGGTCAACCTGTGTCCATGTTTAATAGAATAAAGATTATACACAACTTCAAAGCGGTCTTTCCTGTCAGGATAATCTACACCGCATAAGTCAGAGAGAAAATCCATATAAATATCAGGATCATCATGCAGGAAACCGCATATCTCCATGATCTTTCCACGCTTAACACTCACGGAAACCTGGTCCCTGAACTCTTTGACAGTTTCTATCTCACTGCCGAACTTTTCTTTTAGTTTTCCTGCTATCTCCAGGGGCTCCATCTGAAATGCTCCTTTTCAATTTTATCCTGAAGTTTCATAATACCCTCAAATAATGCCTCGGGCCTTGGAGGACACCCGGGCACATAAACGTCCACAGGCAAAAAAGTGTCACACCCCTGTACTGTGGCATATGTATTAAATATGCCCCCGGAACATGCACAGCTTCCCATTGAAATCACATAACGTGGTTCAGGCATCTGGTCATAAACCCTTCGAACAACAGGTGCCATCTTCTTTGTTACTGTACCCGCAATGATAATAACATCCGCCTGCCTTGGTGATGCACGAAAAACAACTCCGAACCTGTCGAAGTCATAATGGCTTGACCCGCAAACCATCATCTCTATGGCGCATCAGGCAAGGCCGAAGGTCATAGGCCAAATCGAAGACTTTCTGGACCAGTTAATCAATTTATCCAGAGTGGTAACGATCGTGTTTCCACCGGGTATGATCTTTGTTCCTTCAGCAACCTCTACTAAATCTGTGTTTTGATCCGTATTTACTCCCAATTAAATGCCCCTTTCTTCCAGACATATATGTAGCCAATCAAAAGAATAAATATAAACAGCATCATCTCAATAAAACCGAAAATCCCGAGCTTGTCATATGCGACCGCCCATGGATATAGAAAAACCGCTTCAACATCAAAAACAACGAAGAGCATAGCAATAATATAAAATTTAACGGAGAATTTGTATCTTGGTTCACCGACTGGAGGATTACCTGATTCATATGGCATAAGCTTCTGTGCATATGGCCTCCTTGGCCTTACAAGAATTCCGGCAAGAACTGCACCTAGTCCAATTGCTGCTGCAATTAGGATTATAATTGCAACCGGAAAATAATCTGATGGGATATAAGTTCCAGGCATTGTGTTTTATACACAAAACAAGATGCTACTGTCAATGAATATTAGTCTTGCTTATCATCAGTTTTAACTTATTTATCATCATAAGATGATATTTGACTATATATAGCATGAAGAATTTCATGTGAAAAACAATTATCGGGTCATACGAATAAATTCATATGAATTCAGATGTTATTAGAAGTTGCAATTTCATTATTTTTTTCTTTTAAATTGTTTATTCAAAATATATAATAGCGTATCTATTATGAAAAACATTTTTAGCAACCCTGAAAAATCTATTGCCGCGAAACTTATCATTGCCACAGGAATGCTTATAGTCGCACTCAGTCTTGTCTTCTGGTACGCCACTCTTAAAAAACAACAGACTGATGTTATGTCGATCGCCTTGAAGTACGGCGGTTCTTTCATTGATTTTGTGCAACAGAGCACAAAACACAGCATGCTCACCAATCAGCGAAATGAAACACAACGTGTGCTTAAAACTCTGAGCACTCCCGTTGGTATTACGAAAATAGAGATCTACAGCCACCAGGGGAAAATCACATTCTCTTCTGACAAAACCAGCCTGAACAAAACAGTTAAAAAGGAATCTATCGCCTGTACAGGATGCCACATTGAAACCGAAGGAGCAGCGCCATTACTGCCGACCGCTAAAACATGGTCAGAGTATAAAGACAAAGCTGGTTCAACATCGCTGAGACTGGTAAGGCAAATACCAAATGAGAAGTCCTGCTCCTCTGCCAGTTGTCATGCGCATCCAGCAGAACAGGAGATCCTTGGCTTTATTAAAACCGACTTCTCTCTCGCGTTCCTTGATGAGGCCATGTTTAAACAGGGGCTTGCCCTGACAGCCTACGTCATAATTTTCGTAATTTCCGTCTCATTGTTTCTGGGCATCATCAACTACAAAATAGTTACCAATCCTGTACAGGAACTAGTGAAAGGTATGGAAACCGTAGCCGGAGGCGACCTCGACCACCCTGTATCGGTAAATTCTATCGATGAAATAGGGGTGCTGGCCGACACATTCAACTCAATGATCAAGGACCTTAAAATCGCGGCGGAGCAGAAACAGAAATGGACCCAGACACTTGAAGAAGAGATCGCAAAAAAGACGGAAGAAATTAAAAATACCCAGAAAGGTCTGATACAGACAGAGAAGCTCGCGTCACTCGGAAGAATGGCAGCCGGCGTTGCGCACGAAATCAATAACCCTCTGACAGGTGTTGTGACTTTTGCTCATTTAATGAAAAAACGGGCCGAACCCGGAAGTGATGATGAGGAAGACCTTGAAGTAATAATCGAGCAAGCGGAGAGATGTGCCAAGATAATAAAAAATCTCCTGACATTCGCCCGCGCAACACCCTCTGAAAAAGGTCAGATTGTCTCAAACAACATAATTACCAAGACCATGACGCTGGTAAAAAACCAGGAGAAGTTCCATAATGTCAAATTTCATCTCAACCTTGCTGATGCGGTGTTCGTGACAAACGGTGACGGTACGCAGTTTCAGCAGATTTGCCTGAACATGTTTCTCAATGCTGCCGATGCAATGAAACTCAGGGGAGATATAACAGTAACAACACATCAAGTTGAAGACGAGGGCAAACCTCATGTTGAAATTATATTCTCTGACACTGGAAGCGGTATAAAAGAAGAAGACCTGCCTAAACTATTTGAACCGTTTTTCACAACAAAACCTGTTGACAAGGGTACGGGTCTGGGACTGTCCATCACCCACGGAATCGTTAAACACTTAGGAGGCAGCATTAGAGTGGAAAGCACAATTGGAGAAGGAACAAGCTTCTTTGTCAGACTACCGCTGGTTGAGGAAATAGAATGAAAAAAGTACTGGTTATCGATGACGAGGCAATTGTTAGGATAAGCACCAAAAGGACCCTGGTACCCGAAGGGTATGAAGTAATGCTGACAGACAGCGGCAAAGCAGGCATTGAAGCACTTGAAAAAGAGTCTTATGACCTTGTCCTGCTCGACCTGAAAATGCCGGACATGGGCGGCATAGAGGTCCTTGCCGTAATCATGGACAAATGGCCCGATACAAAAGTCATAATCGTGACCGGTTACAGCACTGTTGACACGGCTGTTCAGGCGCTCAGGCTCGGCGCATTCAACCATATTGAAAAGCCTTTTACTCCCGATTCCCTGCTCGCTGCCGTAGATGAGGTTTTTAATAAAAAGGACTAAAGTTCTTATGCCTGCTGGACAGGCATTTTAAATAATTCTGATTTTATTCAGGAAACGTTTAAGAAACCGGGAGAACAGAACTGCTCGGGGAGACTGGTAAAAGTGACTTTACAGCAAATTAAAGAGATTCTCGATGCGGAAGTTATCATAGATGCCTCTGCTATGGACATGGATATCCAGAGTGCCTGCAGCGCTGATATGATGAGCACTGTCATGTATTATCATACAGCCAACTCTCTGCTCATAACAGGACTTGCCCAGCCATCAGTAGTAAGGACAGCTGAGATGGCTGGAATCAAGGCCATTGTATTCGTCCTTAGCAAAAAACCGGATAAAAATATCATAGAAATTGCCCGGCAAAAAAACATCCCCTTACTCTCTACATCATACTGTATGTATACTGCTTCCGGAAAACTGTTTGAGGCTGGGGTACCGAGCTGCTTGGGAAAATAACCATGGCTTTAGATATTGAAAAACCAATAGAAGACAGTTTTCAGATAATCGGGGGGAACTTCGACACTGCCGGAGAAGCGTCAAGTCAGCTAAAAAGCAAACTCATCGAAATAGGAGTACATGAGGATATTATACGGCGTGCGGCAATAGCCACTTTTGAGGCTGAAATGAACGTAATCATTTACGCAGCTGCAGGCCGCCTGAACTATGTTATTACTCCGTCATATATTGAGATCAGAATTGAAGATATGGGGCCAGGTATAGAAAATGTCGACCAGGCCATGGAAGAAGGCTATTCCACTGCTCCGGACTGGGTAAGGGACATGGGCTGGGGGGCCGGTATGGGACTGCCTAATATGAAGAAAAATTCGGACGGTTTTAAAATAGACACGGTTGTCGGAGCAGGGACAACAATTGAAATGACGATAAATTTTTAATAAAAACACTGAACATCGAACGTCGAAAAAGGAAAATATAATGAAGTTAAATGATCTTGTTGAGGAATTATCTTTAGAAGTAAACACATTTAAGGACGGTCTCGATAAAGAGGTCTCTGGCGCCTATGTAAGCGACCTGCTATCTGATGTAATGGGTAACAGTAAGAAAGGCGAAGTCTGGATAACCCTTCAGACACACCTGAATATTGTGGCTGTTGCAGGTCACGCGGACCTTGCAGGAGTCATACTTGTCGGTGGAAGAAAACCCCAGGACGCGGTCATACAAAAAGCGGAAACTGAAAAGATCACGATCCTCTCAACCCCCCTCTCCGCTTTTGAGGCAGCCGGGAAGTTGTATACAATATTAAAAAAGTAAAATGATGATTGAGGTCAGACCTCGATATTCATAATAACCCCTATTTTTTGCCGGACGGATTATCAAAATATACATTCACATTGTCACTAATATCGAGGTACTCAATAACTTCCTTTGGCAGGCTGCTGCGGCTTACTCCCTCTACAATACTCAAATCTTCTTCAGTAAGATCGATAATCAGGACTTCAGCCTTCGGAATCTGAGGATCATAAACCATTACACTGGGGCTCAACAGGTCATTCGGACTAATCGAAATCACAGTGGCAATAGAGTCGTTAGAGAGCTTAACTACGGTCCCCGGAGGATAAACACCCATATTTGTAATAAATGTCGTCAGGATGTCCTCGTCATACTTCTCCCTGTTCCTGGAATAAAGTATTGACATTGCCTCGTAAGGTGTTGAAGATTTATGATTTTTTATTTTATTGCACAGGTTATCATAATCATTTACAAGAGATACTATCTTTGTAATATCGGAGAGCTGGTCCCCTTTAAGCCCTTTGGGATACCCACTGCCATCCACCATCTCATGATGATTAACAATGATCTCTATCGCTTCTTCAGGAATAGATCCGGTCTTGCGGGCCAGCCGCTCTCCATACACCGTATGCATCCTGTAAAAATCCTGTTCAGCCTTACTTAACGGCCCTGTTTTCTTCAAAATCTTATCCGGGACTTCGGTATGTCCCAGGTCATGGAATAAAGCTCCGGTACCAAGATGATGCAGCTGTAACGCATCCAGCCCCAGTTGCTTCCCGAACATTAGCGCAAGAATCGAGACATTAATTGAATGATAATATGCGCTTTCACTCTTGCCCTTCATATTCACAAGGTGCAGGGTAGTGTCCTTATCTTCCATTAAAGTACCCAGCATATCAGAGACCATCTCATCGACCGCTTCTACCGCCTCTTTGGGCCGTGACAGAAAACTATGTATCACCTTACGCACAGAACTAACCGTTTTGGCATATTGCTTTTCACAACGGTTCATTCGGACCCTTTTTTCTTTCATCTTTTTTATACGGGACTGCTTTTCCTCCCACATCTTCTGGTCACGTTCTGCCTGCTCAACAGAAGTTACTACTGAAGGTTCTGCTACTTTCTCTAATGGCAGAGGGGGCACATCACTACGTGCAGGGTCATAAAAGATCTGTGCAAGTCCCATGCTGTTCAGTTCCGCAATCTGGTCCTCATTCTTTATTTTGAAACTATTCAGCATAAACGAATGATTCATCCAGGATACATCAAGGTACACAAATATCCCGACACGAAGCTGACCCGGTTTTATTGGCTTTTTCATTTCAGTAATTTAACAAAAAAACAACCTCAACTGCAATTATTCTCATATTACGATTAAGACAAAACAGGCGATAAATCCAGCCAGGCAACCGTTAATATGCTACAGTAATAAATGCTTAAAGAATATCAAGCAGACCTCCATATACACACATGTCTCTCTCCATGTGGAGAACTTGAGATGTCCCCGCTTGCTGTAGTCAATACCGCTGCTGAAAAAGGTCTTGATATTATTGCGATAACTGACCACAACTCAGCGGAAAACTTTATCGCGGCCAGACAGGCAGCTGAAAATAAGGAGATCACCGTACTTGCCGGAATGGAAATAGCGTCATCAGAGGAAGCCCATATCCTGGCCTATTTTGATACTGCCGAAGATATAATGCGGTTACAGGAAATAATATATGAAAACCTGTTTCCAGGTGAAAATGATGAAAAAATGTATGGAGAGCAGATAGTCGCAAATGAAAAAGACGAAGTCATGAGCTTTAACAACCGCTTATTAATAGGCGCTACAATGCTGACAGCACAGGAAATTGTAGATACAATTCATTCACTTGGCGGGCTTTCTGTTGCATCTCATATTGACAAAGAGGCCTTCAGCATCATTTCCCAGCTGGGCTTTATCACCGAAGACATGAACTTTGACGCACTCGAGATCTCCCCGAATACGGAGAGGGAAAGTGCTGAAGAATCATTCGGGATGTATAATGCATTCACATGGATCTCATCATCAGATGCGCATTATATAAATGATATTGGCAAGAGGGCAACAAGTTTTTATATGAACGGACCGACAATTAGAGAGATGTCGCTGGCGTTTAAACATATTGATGGGCGAAGAGTTGAATGGAAATAAACTACCTCGCAGCAGTCATTCCCGTGAAAACGGGAACCCAGAAGTGTTAAGTGGATTCTGGATTCCCGATTTACAGATCTCGGGAATGACGACACAAATTATGAATTACGAGTTATGGACAACGGCTTATTAAATGGAAGACCTTTCACTGCATATACTTGATGTTGTTGAGAATTCGATTACTGCTGAAGCTGGCAGGATCGAGATTCGAGTTACTGAAGATACCAGGACTAACCTCCTTACTGTTGAGATGAGTGACAATGGGAGAGGTATGAGCAAGGAATTGCTTGACAATGCAACCGATCCTTTTTATACAACAAGGACCACCAGGAAGGTCGGCCTCGGCATACCGCTTCTGGCACAATCAGCCAGGGAGAGCAACGGAGACATAAGCGTTAAGTCGAAAATCGGGGAAGGAACATCCATAAAGGCATCTTTTCAGTATGATCATATTGACAGAAGGCCCCTTGGAAATATCGGTGAAACCATTGTGATCCTGATTATGTCCAACCCTGATATTGATTTCCTGTTTGAGCACAGGAAAAACGATGAGATATATACTCTGGATACCTCTGAATTAAAGCAGGAACTGGAAGGTGTACCCATAAACAATCCGGAGGTAATAAAATATATTAAGAACGATATAAGTACATGGTTAAATAGTACAGACAATATGATAGAATAACGTTTAAGATTCAGTATATCTTTTTTTAATGAGAATTTTGTCTTTTTATTTATGAGTTACAGGTTACGGGTCGCGGGTTACCGGTTAGCATAAAAAACTCGAAACTCGCATCTCGCATCTCGCAACCTCAAGAAGGGGGTGTAATGGAGAAAAAAGGGAAGATATTAATACTCGATGATGATCCTGTCGTAACCTTGAGCTGCAAAAGGATCCTCGGCGCGGAAGGTTACAGCATTTCAACGGTCGATAAAGGAGATGCTGCCCTCAATAAACTTGTAAAGGAAGATTTCGATCTCTTTATTTCCGATGTTATGCTTCCTGATATAAGCGGGATGGAAGTACTTAAAGAGGCACGGATAATCAAACCCCAAACAGACGTCGTCATAATTACCGGTTACCCAAAACTCGAAGACGCCAAAGAAGCTTCAAGACTTGGTGCCCAGCAGTACCTCGAAAAACCCTTCACCCCTGATTTTATGATCAATGTCGCAAAGAAGGTCTTTGACAAGAGAGGATGGATTCTCAGACAGACCTTTATCGATGAATTCCGCGATTCAGTTGTTTCATTAAAAGAGCAGGACAATCCCATTATGTTTTATAAAGAAGGCACCTGGGCAAGACCGACTACGGACGGGCTGTGGGAAATCGGCTGTGACCTCAGATACTGGTTGTTGTCAGGGGCACTTATGTATGTAGATTTCGTGAAGGGCCTGGATAAAATCGAAGCCGGAAAACCTTTTGGCAGTATTTATACAGGGACCGGACAGACAAATGAACTGCTTTCTCCGATGACCGGAGATGTAAGAGAAATAAATACAAAGGTAAATGAAGTTATGGCTGCCCTGATTCAGGACCACCTGTCAGAGGGCTGGTTATTATGGCTGGCAAGGGTATTCCCACTGGAGTCAATGGAATAACTTTACGGCGGCTGTACCTTCTCACAGACTATTTCTTTTGAAAAAGGAATCTTATCTGAAATTAAATTCTTTAATATATGACCCGATGATGTTATGAGAAGGGAGAGTTTCAATGGTCGATGACATTAAAATCCTTGTTGTAGATGATGAACGCATTATTGTTAGAAGCGTTCAGATGATCCTTAAGGCTGAAGGATATAGTATTGAGGGTGCCTCAAGCGGAAAAGACGCGATCCTCAAGATGGAGCAGAACAAGTACGATCTTGTTCTTACTGACCTTAACATGCCTGAAATGGACGGCATTTCCCTCATAAGATGGCTAAGGCCGAACAGGCCTGATGTCGGAATAGTAATCCTGACAGGTTATCCCTCCCAGGAAACGATCAAAGAGGCACTTGAACTCGGCATTATAGATTATGTGCCCAAGCCATTTACCCCTGCAGTCCTTATTGACGTTACTCAGAGGGCGGTCGACTGGTTAAACAAAAAAGCAGCCATTGAGGAAAAACCGAAAAAAGATGAATTCCCGCCTTCGATGATTGAGGAAATAAACCGGGTAATAAAAGAATTCAAAAACAAACCGGGCAGTTCAATACCTGTTTTACAGCGCTGCCAGCAAATAGTCGGTTATCTCCCCCCTGAAATACAGAAACGTGTTGCAAAGGGACTGAACCTCTCTCCTGCCCAGGTACACAGCATTGTCTCGTTTTACTCATTCTTTACCATGACTCCGAGAGGAGACCATAATATCAGGGTATGTCTAGGTACTGCCTGTTACGTGAAGAGAGTTGAAGAGTCTTTAAACAAGATAAAAGAAACACTGAAGATAGACGTCGGCGGTGTAACGGAAGACAGAAAATTCTCAATCGAGCAGGTACGCTGTCTCGGCGCTTGCGGGCTTGCGCCTGTAATTGTTATTGACGAAGAAACATACGGTGCGGTAACACCGAAAAAAGTAACCAAGATCCTTGAAGATTACGCATGATAAACAATTACAAATTATGAATTACGAATTACGAATTACGAAATAAAGTTTATGCTTCCTGTTAGGAGGAGATATTATGGCTAAATTGACTATTGCTGATTTGAAAAAGATAAAAGATAAGCAGCATGCTACGTTTGCCCTTAGAGAAGGTGGGAACAGGGCAAAAGTCACTGTGCATATGGGTACTTGCGGGATCGCTGCTGGTGCAAGGGATATTATGTCTGCGCTTATGAATGAAATAGAACAGGCCAAGGTGGAAGACGTTATAACAACAACATCAGGGTGCGCGGGCTTTTGCGCAAGGGAACCCATGATTACAGTTGAAATACTGGACAAACCACCTGTTAAATACGGCGACCTGACCAAAGATAAGATGAGTGAGATTTTCAAGGAACATATAGTAGGCGGTAATCCTATAGAGAAATATGCGCTTGTTGTGGGGAGTGAGACTACTTATTAATTATGAATTATGAATTACGAATTATGAATTGCGGATGACAGATTTTTAGATCTGGAATTCTAGTAAAGGGAATAGGTTATGGAAAAATATCGTGCTAATTTATTGATGTGTGCTGGGACCGGATGTGTTGCTACCGGGACCCCCAAGGTAAAAGACGCCTTGCAGGCTGAGCTCGAAAAACAGGGACTAGCGGATGAAATAAAGATAGTCCTTACGGGTTGTAATGGTTTTTGTGCCGAGGGTCCTGTCATGCTCGTTTACCCTGAAGAGATCTTCTATCAGAAACTGACTGTTGAAGAAGTTCCTAAACTTGTTGAAGAACATTTTCTCAAGGGCCGTCCGTACGAGAAATTAATGTTTAAAGACATTGAGAAGAAACATGCCATTCCGCTTATGAATGACATCCCCTTCTTCAAACACCAGGTGCTCAGGGTCCTCAGGAACAAGGGGATGATCGACCCTGAAAGTCTTGAAGAATATATCGCACGTGACGGATACACGGCCACGGCAAAGGCGCTGACTGAGATGACGCCTGAAGATATTATTAAGGTAATGAAAGACTCGGGACTGAGAGGACGAGGCGGTGCTGGTTTCCCGACAGGTCTTAAATGGGACTTCGCCTCAAAATCAGTCGCGGACCAGAAATATATGCTCTGCAATGGTGACGAAGGTGATCCCGGTGCATTCATGGACAGGTCGGTCATGGAAGCCGACCCCCACTCTGTAATTGAAGGAATGATTATCGGTGCAAAGGCCATAGGCGCAAGCAAAGGCGTTATATACGTCAGGGCTGAATACCCGCTTGCGGTTGAACGGCTACAGATGGCAATAGATAAATGCCGTGATGCCGGACTTCTCGGAGATAATATCTTTGACAGCGGTTTTGATTTTGACCTTGAGATATATCTCGGGGCCGGGGCGTTCGTCTGCGGTGAAGAGACCGCTCTTATGCGTTCCATTGAGGGACAACGCGGTATGCCGAGACCGAGACCGCCCTTCCCTGCCCATAAAGGACTCTGGGACAAGCCGTCTGTTCTGAACAATGTTGAATCACTGGCCCAGATATCCCTGATTATCCAGAACGGGGCAGAATGGTACAGGACATTAGGCACGGAAAAGAGCGCGGGCACAAAGGTATTCGCGCTTACAGGAGATATTAAAAACGTCGGCCTTGTTGAGGTGCCGATGGGTATACCGCTGAGTTCAGTCATTTACGATATCGGAGGCGGCATAAACAAGAAAAAGAAGAAATTCAAAGCAGTCCAGCTCGGAGGCCCGTCAGGAGGCTGTATCCCTGAACATCTATTAGACATACCGGTCACGTATGAAGACATTAACAAGACCGGAGCAATCGTAGGGTCCGGCGGTATGGTTGTAATGGACGAAGATACATGCATGGTGAGCACCGCTAAATTCTTTCTCGAATTCACTGCTGAAGAGTCCTGCGGTAAATGCACACCCTGCAGAGTCGGTACAAAGGTCATGCTTGATATGCTGACCGATATATGCGCGGGCCGGGGAAAAGAAGGCGACATAGAGACACTCCTTGATCTCAGCAGAGACATTATCGCAACATCTCTCTGTGGATTGGGGCAGACAGCGCCTAACCCTGTTCTTACAACAATTAAGTATTTCAGACACGAATACGAATCACACATAAACGAGCGCTGGTGCAAGGCAGGGATATGCAGCACTCTCTGCTCATTCAATATCAATTCTGAAAAATGCAAGGGATGTGGTCTATGCCTGAGAGGATGTCCTTCAAACGCGATTGTCGGAGAAAAGAAGGTACCGCACAGGATCATCCAGGAACTATGCGTCCAGTGCAGGTCCTGTTATGACGCATGTAAATTCGGTGCAATAGAAGTAAACGCCTCTCTTAAAGAACCTGAACCGGAGACCACGGAAGAAGAGGTGACTAAATAATGAACCTGATAATTAATGGAAAAGAAGTCACTGGTGAAGCCGGAGATACAATCCTCACAATTGCATTAGCAAATAAGATATACATTCCCAACCTCTGTGCTGACAAGAGGCTGAGGCCTTACGGCGGATGCAGACTCTGTCTGGTTGAGGTAAAAGACCAGCCAAGACTATTCGCAGCATGTTCAGCTCCTGCACAAGACGGGATGGAAGTCTATACAGAAACTCCAAAACTGAGGAAACTGCGCCAGACAGTAATTGAACTGATGCTGGTACATCATCCCCTCGACTGTCCGGAATGCGACAAGGCAGGTGAGTGCGACCTGCAGGACCTTGCGTATGAATACGGCAAGCCTGAGGGAAGATTTTTAAGACACAGAAAAGAAGCGCCGTCCGATGTCAGGGGCCCGTTAATTGAGCTTACTTCAAGACGCTGTATTCTCTGCGGCAAGTGCGTAAGGATATGTGAAGAGCACCAGGGGAGAGCAGCGCTTGGTCAGATAGGAAGAGGATTCGACACACTTATTCAGCCCGCATTCGGTGAGATACTCGAATGTGATTATTGCGGACAGTGTCTCGATGTATGCCCGACTGGTGCGATACTGAGCAAGCCTTACAAATTTACGGCACGTTCATGGTTTATTGAAGAACAGGACACGACCTGCCCGTTCTGCGGAGTGGGCTGTACCCTTACCCTCGGCATGAGAGAAGGTAAGATTTTGAGGGCACGAGGAAAAGAAGGTGTTGGAGTCAGTGACGGCAACCTCTGTGGAAGAGGACGTTTCGGCATTGACTATATATATAGTGATAAACGTCTCACCTCACCCATGATCAAAGAGGATGATGAATTTAAGGAAGCAACATGGGAAGAAGCACTGACACATATTTCAAAGAAGATGAAGGATATTTTAGATAAACACCAGCCGAACACAATCGGGGCGATCGGTTCTCCACGTTGCACAAACGAAGACAATTACATCCTCCAGAAATTCATGAGGACGATCATCGGGACCGAAAATATTGATTCATCTGCCGCGTTCGGTTATGGAAAAGTGCAGTCAGTTTGGAAGAAGGCATTCGGGAGCAACAGCCATCCGATCGACCTTGCGTCACCTCTCGGTAAAGATGTCATATTAATACTTGAGTCAGATCTCTCGGTCACCCACCCTGTATTCGGACTGAATATCCTGAAGGCAAAGAGAGAAGGTTCTCAATTGATTGTAGCTGATTCTAGAGAGTCAAAATTAACTAAACACAGCAGCCAATGGCTGGAATTAAAAGATGGAACGAGCATTGCCCTTGTTAATGCTATTATGAAGGTATTGATAGATAAAGGGCTGTATAATAAAGATAATGCGTCAAAGATAACTGATTTCGCGGCACTTGAGAAATCTCTCGCAGACTATACACCTGACAAGGTTTCAAAAATTACTGGTATACCTGAAGATGAGATTGTTTCAGCTGCGGAAGCGCTCGGAAATGCAAAGAGCAGGATGATATCACTTTCGATCAGCGTGTCAGAAAACACCAAGGGACAGGACACAATTTCTGCTGCTGCTAACCTGGTCAACCTTCTGGGTGAGGACTCCACGTCACTCCAGATACCGGCTGAGTATTCGAATACATACGGTCATTATGAGATGGGTATAAGGCCAATGAACGAATCATCTGATAAGAGCGTTATCGAGATGCTCTATGATAACGACCTTAAGTTAAGCGCCTTGTACATAATGGGAGAGGACCCTGCAACAACTTATCCCAATAGTACAAAGGTCATAGAGAAACTGAAGGCTATCGGCTTTATGGTAGTGCAGGATATTTTTATGACAGAGACCGCGAAACTTGCGGATGTTGTATTACCTGCTACAAGCTGGGGGCAAAAGAGCGGTAGTTGTACGAGCGCCGGAGGGACTACTCAGAAGGTGCACAAACTGACCGACCCGACCGGTCATTCAATTACTGACTGGATGATCCTTAGAAACCTCGCGCTTACTATGGGAGAGGATGTTGGGGCGAAGAACCTTGCTGCTGTTCAGGAAGAGATAGCTGGCCTTACTTCTGACGATTCAAAGGGTGAAAAGTCTTTTATCCCTGTTGAATTCAAAAATGGTGCTGATGCGGGT
>PJEL010001197.1_pt1 | contig 27370 bp, 26 predicted proteins | sample 1853271 | NCBI WGS metagenome assembly PJEL01 (sample SAMN08108733, study PRJNA415343) | Invertebrate metagenome, whole genome shotgun sequencing project. | host: Globobulimina | place: Sweden: Gullmar Fjord | collected 2015-08 | reverse complement strand
CCCTATGATTGTTGCAACCATGAGGTGATTCGAACCACGATATGAACTTTCAATGTGAATCCAGTCAATCTGCTGATCTGCACCCGCCGCCTGTAATGGCGCAGCCACCTGCGTTGCCCACCATGTCTGAGGTTTGTCATTTTGCGCGTGAATGCACCATTGATGAGCGAATTTCGACCCTGATCCCGGGGTTTGATGCACCATTCTACCAAGCAGGATTGGCGGGCTACTCCGACCCCGCGATGCGGATTGTCGCACGCAAGCAAGGCTGCCCATTTTGTATGACCGAAGCGCTGCTGGATGTCCTACTGCTTCGGGCGGGCAAATCTGCTGATGTTGCAGATCTCAATCTGATTCAGGAAAACGTGCCCGGCAGCAAGGGCGATACACCGCTCGGAGGTCAGGTCATTGGCGCCAATCCGGATGAAATGGCTAAAGCAGCTGCCAAACTCGCATCGTTTGGGTACGATTTGATCGATGTCAATCTCGCCTGCCCAGTTAAGAAAATGGGACGGAAATTCCGTGGTGGCCATTTCTTGTGGCATCCGGAAGAAGCGATTGCGGTTCTCAAGGCAGTCCGTGAGGCCGTGCCTGAACACATTCCCACCACCGTCAAACTTCGGCGCGGGGCAGATGACGCCAATCCAGATTCTTGCATGAATTTTAATCGGATCTTCGAAAGCGTTTACGAACTAGGCTACGCCTGGGCAACCGTGCATGGTCGAACCGTCACTCAAAAATACCAAGGCCCAAGTAATTGGGATGCCCTCCGTGATCTCGTCAATCGTTATCCTGACCGCATCATCATGGGATCTGGCGACATCTGGGCGGTTGAAGACATCTTTCGCATGTTGAAGTACACCGGAGTGCAAGCGGTGAGCGTGGCTCGTGGGTGTATCGGTAATCCTTGGATCTTTCGTGCAGCGCGTGATTTGATGGAGGGAAAGACACCTCAACCTCCCACCGTGCAAGAACAGCGAGATGTCCTGCTCGAGCATTTTCGATTGTGCTGTGCGGTGTACGGCGAAAATATTGCTGGCCGATCTATGCGTAAGTTTGGGATTAAGTTCAGCCATCACCATCCGCAACCAGAGGTTGTGAAGGGGGAATTCATCAAAGTACAATCGTTGGCTGATTGGGAGACGGTGATCAGCCGTCATTATGAGAACAATGGCGGTATGGATGATGCTTCCACGAGATAATCTTTGCTCCTGATATGTACCTGAGGCACGTATTCTGTGCCTATCCTCGATGACCCTGTGAACACAATGTTTATTGTCATTCCGGTGTTTAATGAAGAAGCGACACTGGAAGTGTGTTTGCAGCGGATTCGGGTTGCACCTCTGCCCGCCGGTTGGGCGTCGCACATCGTGATTGTTAATGATGCGTCGACAGATGGGACGACTGCGATTTTAAGCAGTGCGATTGATGCAACTGTTCTACACCATGATCACAATCAAGGGAAAGGGGCAGCCTTGCTCACTGGCTTTGATGCAATACTGTCTATGCAAGGCGATTTGCCCACGCGGTCAGATGACGTGATCATTATTCAGGATGCAGATCTGGAATATGATCCCGCCGACTTTATGGAGTTGCTGCAGCCCATTGTGAAGGGGCAAACACGAGTGGTGTATGGCACACGATTTGGCCCGCACAATCGTGCGCAAAACATGGTCGAACTGATCCATGAGCGCGGCAATGCGCTCCTCACCGCGTTGAGTAATGCGCTCACCGGCTACCAACTCACGGATATGGAATCATGTTACAAATTCTTTCGCATTTCAGTCCTAACGCAAGTACGTCCCGCGATAACAGAATCACGATTCGGAATTGAACCACAGGTTACTGCCGCCCTTTCCAAGATTGGTGAGCGCATTGTCGAGGTTCCAATTTCGTACTCGCCTCGAAGTTTCGATCATGGGAAAAAGATCAAATGGACAGACGGCGTGCGGGCATTGTGGGTTATCTTTCGAGAAGGACTGCGAAGAAAACTCGATGATGGTTAAGCCGTTCTTGTCGGCAGGATTCATCCTCGGCAGACCAAATTAGGATACGAAAGAGCAATGCGAACACATCGATTAAAATGATGGTTAAGACTGATCCAACTTCAAACGACGAATCAATCAACGAGATTGATACAGTTTCCGAGATTGCGCGGGCTCGGCCTCCGCTTTGGAAAATGATGTTGCAGTCGCTCGCTTTTGTGATCGGCATCGGACTGCTGTACTGGGTTATCCATCGTGCAGTTTCAGGCAACGAACTCAGCCGACTGCAAGATGCATCAGCCTTTCAACTGTGTATGTTGATCGTTTGTACGCTCGTGAGTGTGGTCGCGAACGGGGCAATATTTTGGATTCTCATTCGGCCGGCCGCTCGGATTCCTATGTTGGATATTCAGTTGGTGAATTGTGTGGTAAACCTCATCAACTATCTACCCGTCCGCATGGGAATTGTGACACGGATTGTCCATCATCGCAAGGTTGACCACTTGCCTTATCTGACGATGATCGCGTGGTATGCTGCAATCGCAACGGTGACATTTATGGTCTTTGGCGCGGTTCTAGTTTCAACTATGCTGAGGCCGGTCGTCGATTGGTGGTGGCTCGCTATTTTGTGCGTCGTGCTCTTGGTTGGTGTGTTGATGTTGTCGATTGTTACATCGCATCGTTTATTCGAGAAACGATTACGAGGCGCGGAAAGCATCCTGAATCATCGCGGATATCTCATTGGGGCGGTTGTTTTTCGGCTTGTCGATTCATTTGCTTACGGTGGCCGCTTGTACTTTGCGTTAACGATCACAGGGTTGTCTGTGTCCTTTCGCGATTGGATGTATTTGACCATCATCAGCATGATGTCCGGTATGCTACCCGCAGGTTCATTCGGTTTTCGCGAGGCGGCGATCGCCTACCTTGGACAACATGTGACCTCCATCGAATCCGAAGATGGCGCACTCTTGGATCAACTTGCAGCTGCCGCCGTTTTCGACCGCGGCAGCGAAGTTTTAGTCTTTGTTCCGCTTGGAATACTCTGCCTAATCTGGATGCTGCGGAAATGGCGGTCGGCAACGAGGAACACCGAAGCAGCCTGAGAGCGGGGCTGACAGTGTCGGTTCCTTTCCCATATTGACGTTTTAGCACCCGGAATTCTAATTTCTTTCAATAATCGAGCGCGGGAAATAGCGGTTCATCCTGTAGAATGTTCGCATCGAGTGATTCTCACAAAGTTTAGCGACGGGTTCATGAGGTCGTCAGAACGCAGCAAAAGGAAGTAATTATGGTGCGCACAAACGCAGTCAAATGGTCTGGTATTGCATTGGCAGGAATTACAGGATTTCTTACGGTTGCCCACGCAGGCGCCGATGAGATGGAATCCAAGGTACAAATGCCCGCGCCGTTTTCTGATGCTTTGGACCAACTGTTGGCGGATCGGCAAGGCGAGCCCGTCAAAGCATGGGTCTTTTTGAAAGACAAGGGGTTTGGCAACGCAGCGGAAAGGCACGAGGCGATTTTGAAGGTGGCCGCAGACTATTCGCCCCGAACCGTTGAACGTCGGCGATCCCGAGGCACACAGTCGAAGCCGTTGTTTGATGCCACGGATTTATCTGTCGCAGACAAATATGTTCAGGCGATCGAAGCGATTGGCCTTGAAATTCATATTCAAAGCCGTTGGCTCAATGCGGTGAGTGTCACAGGAACACGAACTCAATTAGAAGACATCGCACGCTTGGGATTTGTTGAATCTCTTCAGCCGGTGAATCGTTCAACGGGCATTTCGTACACCATTGAGAAAACACAGAACAATCTCGATGGGGGATTCTACGGAAATGCGGAGGATCAACTCAACCAAATTAATGTGATCAATCTGCACGATGCAGGGTTTACTGGCGACGGAATGATCATTGGGATTCTCGATACCGGATTCCGTACGACGCACGAAGTTTTCACGACGCCCGGCCACGAATTGCAAGTAGTGGCTGCATGGGATTTTGTTAATGATGATGACAACGTTGGGATTGAACCCGGCGATGACGACGGTCAACACTCACACGGCACATTGATTTTGGGAACATTGGCGGCTTACAAGCCTAACACATTCGTAGGGACCGCCTACGACGCTTCTTTTGTGCTGGCCAAGACTGAAGACATTACAGATGAGTACCAAGGCGAAGAAGATTTTTATGTCGCGGGTTTAGAGTTTATCGAGCTCAATGGCGCAGACGTTGCGACGTCGTCGCTCGGGTACATTGACTGGTATTCTCAGAGCGATCTGGATGGCCAAACTGCAGTGACAACGATTGCAGTTAATATTGCAACCGGCAAAGGATTGCACTGTTGCACCGCAGCGGGCAACGCAGGTCATGACGAGGATCCGGGAACATCACATTTGATTGCACCTGCGGATGCATTTCAAGTCTTTACCTGTGGGGCGGTCGAATCTACCGGTGAAATTGCGGGATTCAGCTCAGATGGTCCAACCGCAGATGGCCGAGTCAAGCCCGAGATATTGGCTCAAGGGAAATCCACTGAGACCATTGATCCGTATGATGATAATGGATACGCGAGTGCGAGTGGAACATCATTGTCAACCCCCTTGGTAGCAGGCGCGGTAGCGTGTGTAACGCAGGCTCGACCCCATTGGACGGTCGATGAAATGCGAGATAACGTGCTGACCACCGGCGATTGGTACGTCTTGAATGGGACCTACGATAGTGATTTTGTATACGGGTATGGTGTGATGAACACCTACGATGCATCACAACCCATGACCGTGTTGGATATCGCGCCCGGCATCGCTGGACAATCGAACACACTCTCCGCAGAAGGCGGAACGCCCGGCGAACGTGTACATTTTGTTTGGGGCAAGACCAACGGGGTGGCCAACGTGCCCGGTTGCTCCGGTGTGCAAGTGACCATCAATTCACCTAAGATTGCAGGATCAGCCATTGCGGATGCAAACGGCGATGTCGCCCTGAACCGTGTCATTCCTGCGGGCGCATCTGGGCTGTTTATCAAATTACAAGCGTTAGAGATGAGTAGTTGTCGCGTAAGCAATCGGATTGATCAAACGATTCAGTAGGAAATCTGAATCAAGTTGATTGGATCATTTTATCGCCGAGGATTGCGCTTCGACCGAGAGACGCGAGGTTTGGGATGCTGTTGAGTCGAACTAACGCGTCCCTGCCCGTGTGTAGCGCGCTCCTGCAAATTTGACTTGATCTGCTCCGCTTCATCGTCGTCTTTTGATGAGGTCGAGGCCTTTGCAGATGATGGCATTGGCTCGGATTGTTGAACATCCGTCGCAGCACCATTCTCAGTGTCTGCGGAGGTAGGCGACGATGTTGAAATCGTTGAGTCTCTATCTTGCAATTGCGGTATATTCTGTGCGGACGGTTGCACGGCCACCACATCACGTGCATCTTTGAGATTAAAACCATCCGCATCTGCGAAGATCATGCGGCCGGCCGAAGTTTGAATCGAACTTGTCACTACGCAGTCGATTACGGTGCCCACTTCCCTCGCCGCATGCTCAACCACGACCATGGTCCCATCATCAAGATACCCGACACCTTGATCTTCACCTTCGCCAAGTTTGATGATTTCGATCCGCACGTTCTCGCCGGGAATAGCGACCGGTTTGAGCGCGTTGGCTAAATCGTTGACATTGAGCACAATAACATCGTGAATAGACGCGACTTTGTTTAGGTTGAAATCAGTGGTCACCAAGTGGGCTTTGTGTTGCTGAGAGAAGGCTAAGAGTTTTTGATCAACTCCAACCCCCGGAAAATCCTCATCTGTGATAGAAAGGTCGAGCATGGGGTTGTTCTGCATTTTGCGAACCATGTCGAGCCCACGCCGTCCTCGGACGCGCTTCAGCCGATCTGCTGAATCGCTCAACGTTTGCAACTCCAGAATCACAAATCGAGGAATCACAATGGGAGCAGAAATAAAACCTGTTGCAGCGACATCATTGAATCGACCATCGATGATGGCTGAGGTATCCAAGACCAACGGACGCGTGCCCCGAATCTGCTTGCTAAATTCCACATAGGGGATGACGAGACGAAATTCGTCCTGAGTCGCATACACCACAGACACGCCGAGATAACAGAGCGTGAGGGCAAAGGCCGCTTTGATACCCATGATGATACGGTTGAAGGGTTCGACTTTTAATTGGTCGTTGGTTTCTACCACGAGATCAATCACAAAACTAATTGCCACCGTCGCAAGCAAACCAGCGATCAGACCAAAGAAAATGCCTGTGACGCCGGAGAGTTTTTTGCGCGGGGTGAGCGTGTCCAGAGCGATCGCACCGGATCCAAGAATCATGGCTACAACTAATGGAATCCACCAATATTGGACAAAGAGCAATACGAAGCTGTCTTTGTCTTTGCCACTTCCTGCTCCGCCCTTGAGAATCGCCAGCATGACCGCAGCTGCCAGCAGAAGGACAAAAACTGCGCGGATGGCCAGCAGCATTCGTGATCGAGCCCGCTCATCTTGCACCATTGGGTTGACAACTTTGGATTCTGCCATTGTTGCAAGTGTACCATCCAGAATGGCTGACCTACTATGTGAGGTACCCGGAAATACGAATTAAATGACGTCTTTTGCAAATTGGTTTGGCAGCCTAGTGGACGTTTTTGGGCGTATTAGGCTTGATTCCGGGGATTTTGATTGTCTCACTGCCTGATGTCGGCGGCCGGGCCCGTTGCACGGTTGGACCGCGAACCTGGTCAGAGCTTGACGGCAGCAGCCATAAGTGAATTCGGTCGGGGCTTTGGTGTCCTGGTCGTCGACTTTGGGCAGTGATGCGATTGATGATGATCAGTTTTTTTCGTGGGCGAACCCTACATATTCGCCGCGTCATCCTGCCTAGATCGAATTCCACCCGCCGACGCAGCATGTTCATTCGTTAGTTTGGTTAGCCAGTATGTCCTACACAGTCCTTGCCCGACGATACCGCTCTCAGGAGTTCGATGAAGTCATCGGACAAGAGCCAGTTGCGCGCACGTTGAGTAAAGCGATTGAAACAAATCGCGTGGCGCATGCCTATCTCTTCTGCGGGACACGTGGCGTAGGTAAGACGTCAATGGCTCGAATTTTTGCCAAAGCGCTGAATGTGACGGACGATCTCACGGACCGCGATGCGATCGAAGCGGCGATCATGCGTGGCGATGACATTGATGTCATTGAAATCGACGGTGCTTCTAACCGCTCGGTCAGCGAGGCTCGCGATCTGATCTCCAAGAGCATCTACCGACCCGCTCGAAGTCCGTATAAGATTTACATCATTGACGAAGTGCACATGCTCACACCCGAGGCGTTTAACACGTTGCTCAAAACGATGGAAGAGCCGCCCGAGCATGTTAAATTTATCCTTGCGACAACCGAACCGCACAAAGTTCCTGCAACGATTCAATCACGATGTCAGCGTTTTGATTTTCGTAATATCTCAGCCTCAGCGATTGCGGGGCATCTCAAGAATGTCCTGAAGGGCGAGAAAATCAAAGCGGAGAACGCAGTCATCCTGCAAATTGCACGGATGGCCAACGGCTCTATGCGAGACAGTTTGAGTCTGCTGGATCGGCTACTCGCTTCTGGGGACAAGAAACTCACGCTGGAATTGCTTCAAGAGACACTGGGTTTGCCAGATCAAGCGTTGATCGATTCCATCATCGAAGCAATGGCCGCGACGGATCCAGGCGAAGCACTCAGCCGCGTTCAGGAGTTGATTAACCGCGGTAATTCGTTAGATCAGGTCATGGAAGTCATGATCGAACGATTGCGTGATTTGATGATTGTCTCTACCTGCGGTGCGAAAGCAAAAGTCGCAATTGACCTGTCCGATGAAGATATTGGTGCTGCTCGGGAGTTGGCGAATCAATTTGATTTGCCCGGCTTGGTTCACATGATCGTGGTCCTTGAGAACACGCAACGGATCACCAAAATGAGCTCAACGGGAAGAGCGCTGTTTGATGCAGTGGTTGTTCGCTTAACCCTCGCGGAGAAGTACGCTGATGCGGCTGCATTGTTGGAAACTGCAGGCAACGCACCTCGGGCGATGGCGTCCAACGAAAAAAAAAAGCCACAGCCGCCGGTCGTAAGTAAGCCTCGCCCCCAGATTGCACCCGTTTCTTCGCCTAAGCCTATTAAGAAGAAAACGCCAATTACGACCCCGTCCGTTGCTGCCCCGTACTCTACGTCCCCAACTGTCGCGAACGATTCCAACGCCATCATCCAATGCGATGCCGCCACTTTGGAGCATCAACTTCAGGAACGCGCTCAAACGATCCCCGCCATTGATGCACTCTTGGATCATCTCTCGATGAAGACCGTCGAAGGCAACCGAGTCGTCTTGATTCTCGATGATCCCGCGCAAGCGGTGCAGACGAGAAATTCACTGGCGCTAATGACGACGGTGTTGGCTGATATTACCAATTGCCCGACTTTGCGAGTTGAGTTGATTGTAGAAGGAGCCAGCCCGCGCAATGGGCAGACCAATCAGGCCCACGCACCGCTAACCGCAGAAGATCGTGATGCTGCATCGAAGATTCCGATCGTTCGGCAGGCGATTGAAATTTTGGAAATGCGTGTCGTAAACATTGAAAAGCAAAACGCTGATTCGTCTTGATGTATCCCCTTTGAAGACAAGAGAAGTTGGAAGCGTCACGGGTTTTGATACTTGGAGCAATAGGTACCCATGTTTGATCAACTGAAAAACCTTTCCGGGCTGGCGGGCATGCTCAAGGATGCAGATCGCATCAAAGAGCAGTTCGCAGTGTTACAGGACGAGCTTGCACGTCATCGCATCGAAGCGGAGACAGGTGGGGGAGCGGTCAAGGTAACGGTGAACGGTTCTATGCATGTCATTTCAATCAACATCGATCAGACGATGCTCAGCTCATTGGTGAGCATGGACAATGAGGATGATCGACTCTTAGCTCAGGAACTGATCGCCGGGGCCGTCAACGCAGCCATGGAAAAAGCAAAGTCTCACGTATCGCAGGAAATGGCAAAGAAGGCACAAGACATGGGGCTGCCCATCCCGCCCGGCGCTGACATGAGTCAACTGTTGGGTGGCATGGGAGCGGGCTAAAAAGGGTCGGTAGACGCTCGACTGGTGAGTACGAAGGGTTTTTAGAATGACCAACGCCTCTGGCAATCGCAAATCTGCATCATGGATTACCAATTGTCAGGCGTACCCCGCTTCTGTAGTTACTTTAATGGAGGAGTTCTCTCGCCTGCCGGGGATCGGACGTCGCTCTGCTGAACGGTTGGCCTTCCACATTTTGAAGTCAGATCCTCAACGCGCGAATCGATTGGCTCAAGCGGTCCGTGACGTAAAGGACAAAGTACAGTACTGCCCCATATGTTTCAACTTCACTGAAGTGACGCCTTGTACAATCTGTCGTGATCCCAAGCGGGAGCATTCACAGGTGTTGGTGGTGGAGGAGCCAAAGGACGTCATTGCTCTTGAGCAAACGGGGATGTACCGGGGGAATTACCATGTATTGATGGGGCGGATCGCTCCGTTGGATGGGGTGCAGCCAGAGGATTTGACGATTGATGTGTTGTTGTCTCGCATTCAGAGTGCGGAGAAGAACGCCCAGGGCGTGGAAATTACCGAGGTCGTTCTGGGATTGAGTCCCAATCTCGAAGGGGATGGCACTGCATTGTACTTGGCTGATCTCGTGTCTTCTGCGGGCGTGAAAGTGACGCGGCTTGCTCGAGGCTTGCCGAGTGGTTCACAGATTGAATACGCGAATAAAGCCGTCCTCGCCGATGCCATTGTGGGGCGACAAGAAATGGAATAGGGGGACGCTTTTGTTGTTTCCTGTGATACCATACTTATAGAGATTTGACACCTCTTATTTTTTGAAAGAGTCTCACAAAAACCATGCGATTTGAAGCGAGTCAACATCTTCGACTCGGCCAACATATGAAGTTGGCCCCCAAGATGATCCAGTCAATGGAGATTCTGCAGTTGCCGCTGCATGAATTGGAAGAACGACTGGAACAGGAGTTGGAGAGCAACGTCGCTTTGGAATTGGTTGAGCCTGTCGCAGATGAGAAAGCATTGGCGGAGCAACGTCGTGAGCAAGAGCGCGCAGACAGTGAGGGCGAGCGTGAGCTATACACCGATGTTGAGAAGAATGCGGAAACAGATTTCGAGCGACTCCACACGATGGAGAGCGCTCTGGGTGAAGAATTCAATCCTGAATCAAGACTGAATCGGCAAAAAGAAATACGACGACAGGCGGGAGGCGGAGATGGCGATGCCAAACTTGAAGCGATGGCCAACACCGCAGCCCGGTCCGAAAGCCTGAATGAACAACTCTTGCATCAGTGGTCCTTAGCAGAAACCTCAGATGAGATTTGCACCGCTGGTATGCATGTGATCAACTATATTGATGATGATGGATACATCCGCACAGCGTTGCAAACCATTGCAGAGCAAGCACCGGATGATGTTGATGTTTCGTGGCTGGAGGAATCATTGGAATCTCTCCAAGATTGGTTGGAGCCAACTGGAATCGCGGCCCGCAATCTCGGGGAGTGTTTGTGCCTACAACTTAACGCCCTAGAACTCGAAGATGATTCGCTGGATTTTACGGTCGAACGATTGTTGCTCTCCGATTATTTGGATGACATCGAGCGCAATCGTCTGCCCGCGATTGCCAAAGATTCTGGTTTGACGATTGAAGAGATTCAACATGCCAAAGATTCGCTGAAGTCACTCAATCCTGCGCCAGGTCGGCAGCTGGCGCCGACCTCCAATTCGATTGTCATTCCCGATGCATTGATCGAATACGATGATTCTTTGAGTGAATATGTGGTAACGCTATTCGATGGCCGGCTTCCGCGCGTGCGTATCAACGATCAGTACAACACCATGTCCAAAGACAAGAACGTGGAGTCCGCTACTCGCGATTTTGTATCAGAAAATATCCGAGATGCGCGTTGGTTGATCGAAGCAATTGAGCAGCGAAAAAACACGCTGTTGCGAGTGGTCAATGCCGTGGTTGCACACCAACGTGATTTTTTTGATCAAGGCCCCGAAGCGCTCAAACCCTTGCCAATGACACAAATCGCAGCCCAATTAGGGATTCATGTAGCAACGGTATCTCGAGCGGTGAGCGGCAAATGGATTCAAACCCCACGCGGCGTTTTACAACTGCGCCGTCTATTCACGGCGGGCATGGAAACCGAAGGCGGCCAAGATGTGAGTGGCGATTCAATCAAAGCGACGCTCAAAGACATCATCGAAAATGAAGATAAGTCCAATCCATTGGGTGATGATCAGCTGACCACGCTATTGAACGACAAGGGTATCAAGATCGCGCGGCGCACCGTCGCCAAGTACCGAGGTCAACTCGGCTACCAAAGTGCTCGACTGCGCAAAGAATTCAGCTGAGATTCGCTGAGTCTTCAGAACGGTTGGGTTTCAACGGACGATTGATCAGCTTCTTTTTTAACCGTCTCCACGACAGGGTTGAATGAAGAATACGCTATCGCATCCGGAGTGTTTCCTGTTTCCAGCCAATGTGTGACCTTCGGCTCGCTCCCCAGTGTAACCACGGCAATTTTCATGATCTGACCACAAATGATGTAGGCTGAATTGCTGTCATTTGAAACTGCAATGCTTGTGGGAACCCCTCCGGGTGTCTCGATCTCCCCTTTTAATTCGAATGTCGCAGTATCGTACAGGCGTATGACATTCGCTCCAGGGCAGGAGACAATCGCGGTCTTTCCATTAGGTGTTATGCGTACACGAAATGGAAAACCGTTGGCCTCGATGGTCTGTTCGATTTCCAACCTCGCGGTGTCGACTATTGCGATTCGACCAGCTTGATGGCAGGTTGTCCAAACATGCTTTCCGTCAGGTGAAATATCAACGCCCTCTGCTCCTGCACCTACCATAATAGATTTGACCAGTATCGGATCTGCATCATCTGCAACATCCACGATTGCGAGTTCCCCAGTCCGAACCGACGGAACGAACGCTCGCATGCGATCAGGCGAAAAAGCAACCATATGACCTGCAGTCACGCCATGGTGTACTTCTCGAGCGATCTCGCCGGACTCAATATCTACAAATAGAATTCCATTCTGTTGCTCCGACGTTACTCCCACGATTGTGTTTCCATCGACGAAACGAAGATCGTTTGGTCGGGGATTATCTCCTAGATCAATCAGTCGTGGCTTTTCAGGAGATTGAAGATCAACAATGAGTAGTCGATTATCTGGAATACGATGTCCCGGCCCCGATCCGTAGCACGAACCGACGACGAATCTCCCATTAGGCGATACCGCGAATTCGTGTGCCCCAACACCCACGTTGTAAGTTGCGATTGTCTCCTTTGTGCTTGCGTCAAAGATCTGGATCGTTTCATCGTCCCGGTTTGAGACGACAACGATATCTGCAAACACGTCGGATTGTAAGGGGAACAATAACAGGAGGCATGCTACCAAGGTGCGGCAAAGGGAAGAAGGTCTACACATAACGTAATGTTCCAATAGGATGATAAAACATGCGCGCTCAACAAGTCACATCAGCTGCGACTGAAGTATTCATGCCCACGGTTTTGCTTGTACACTATTCAGCAGAAAAAGTTGCGATGACGTATTGTGTAAACGATAGGGCGGGGTCATGCCGCCCATTGTTTTTCTACAGTGCGTTGTCGAGATCCGCGAGTAGGTCGTCGACATGTTCGATCCCAACCGACAAGCGACATAAGTTATCATCAATGCCCAATTGCGCTCGCGTTTCTGCAGGGATAGATGCATGGGTCATTATCGCGGGGTGCTCAATCAATGATTCAACCCCACCCAGCGATTCTGCAAGTGAGAAGAGATGAACTTTCTCAAGAAATGATCGTGATTCGTTGATTCCACCCTTGAGCCAAATCGTAATCATGCCGCCACCCGCGGGTGCATCGGGATCGCCTGCAAGTTGCATCTGCTTCTTAGCGATAGCATACTGCGGATGGCTGGGCAATCCGGGATACGCTACGCGTTCCACCGCCGGATGATTCTCTAACCAACTTGCGATTTGCAATGCGTTTTGACAATGGCGCTCCATTCGTACCGCCAACGTTTTGATGCCGCGCAATACGAGATATGCATCAAACGGCCCCATGATTGACCCAATGGCGTTCTGCAAATATCGCACGCGTTCTGCGAGGGCATCATTTCCCGCAATCAGCAAACCGCCAACCACATCACTGTGTCCGCCAAGGTATTTGGTGGCGGAGTGCATCACCAGGTCAAACCCCAGCGTCAACGGCCGCTGCAACATCGGAGACGCGAAAGTGTTATCACAGGCAGTAATAATGTTTCCGTGCGCTTTGGCGATGGCTGCAATTTCAGCGAGATCAACGAGCTTCATAGTGGGGTTGGTGGGCGTTTCAACCCATATCATGCGCGTTCGATCGGTGATCGCATTACGCAACTCATCAAGGTTGGTCATGTCGACATATTTGACCACTAGCCCCATGCTGCGCTCGCGTACATTTGACATGAGGCGATACGTTCCGCCATACATATCATCCATTGCGATCAACTCGTCGCCAGAGTCGAGCAATTCCAGCGCGGTACCGATGGAGGCGAGGCCGGACGAAAAAGCGAATCCACCATTGGTGGTATCACTCGTTGCGTTCGAACCTTCAAGCGATGCGATAGAGCGTTCGAGCGCAAATCGCGTAGGATTGTGTGACCGAGAATACTCAAATCCTTTGTGCGAGCCCGGGCTTTCCTGAACATACGTAGACGACAAACTGACAGGAGGCATAACCGCCCCGGTAATGGGTTCGGGGGATTGGCCGCCATGAATAGTCAACGATTCCAAATGCAGATCAGGTGAGTGGGTCATAGTTCAATCGAGTCCTTTACACGCCGTCTGAATTGAGTCACTTGGACGGGGAGTGTTTCAAAAAATTGTTGGTGTGTTTCATTCGCCTCAATGAGTTTGCGATTGGCGTCGCAAGTAATTGAGCAAGTCAATTTGCGTGATCATGCCGTAATAGTGATCAGCATCTGCGATTAATGCCACTTTGCCCGCACGAAAGATCGGTACGAGGTCATTGATTGCCCCGCTTGGCGGGACTTTCTCTAGTTTCGTAATCATATGGTCTTTCACAGCATCAGAGAATCTCGCGGAATCAAGATTCACTGCCAACAGCAAATCGGATTCATCGAGTATGCCGACGATCGGGCCATCCAGTTCACACACGGGGACTTGACTCACACCATGCATTTTCATTCGACCCTGGGCAATCGCAAGCGTGTCCGTTGGGCTGACGACAATGTCTTCTTTTTTCAGGTGTCGGCGGACAATCAGGTCCCGTAAATCATTGTGCTGCTCGCGCTTAATAAAGCCCTGCTCGATCATCCAATAGTTAGAAAACATTTTGGTGAGGTATTTGTTGCCCGTATCGCACACCAGGACCACCACGCGCTTTGGCGTCGTTTGTTCTTTGCAATATCGTAAAGCTGCTTCGAGCAAGCACCCGGAGGAGGACCCCATCAGGATACCTTCTTTGTGCAAACACTCTCGAGCCGCCATGAATGACTCGCCGTCATTGACGTTGTATGCTTTGGTTACAAGGTCGAGATCGAGAATGTCGGGAATGAAATCTTCACCAATTCCCTCGACGAGCCACGAGCCGGGCGTGATTTTTTCATTACGTTCGACCAAGGGCTCAAGGATCGATCCATCCGGATCTGCCAGCACGATATCGATATTCGGATTTTTCTCTTTGAGGTACCGTCCCGTTCCTGAAACAGTGCCACCACTTCCTACTCCGAAGACGACCGCATCGACATTGTGTTCGAGCTGTTCCCAGATTTCCGGGCCCGTTGTTTCCGCATGCGCATCAGCGTTGGCGGGATTACCGAACTGATTGACATAGAACGCATTCTCTTCCTTGGCGAGTCGTTCGGCTACATCTTGGTAATATTCTGGATGTCCTTTAGGGACATCAGAGCGAGTCATGATGACTTCCGCACCCATTGCTTTAAGATGGTCCACCTTCTCCTGACTCATCTTATCAGGCATGACCACTTTGACTGTGTATCCCTTAAGTGAGCCAACAAGGGCGAGGGCGAGGCCTGTGTTCCCGGCCGTTCCCTCAACGATGGTTCCGCCCGGCGCAAGAACGCCATCCTTCTCAGCTTGCTCGATCATCCGTTTGCCGATTCGGTCCTTAACGGAGCCGCCGGGATTCAGGAGTTCGAGTTTACCAAAGAGTTGGCAACATCCTGTGTCGAGCTTGCGAAACTCGAGCATGGGCGTGTTGCCGATCATGTCCATGACGTCGTGGTACACGGGGGCTGGCCATGGTGCTTTGGAAGATTTGGGAGTGTGAGCTGGGTTGGTCATATCAGTATTGGTCGTCGTAGTATTTGGCATAGCCGTCCATAATAGGGCAATAAGCGTTGGCTGCTATTGCAACAGGAGGTCGACAAAGTGAAATCAGGTCTAGTCCTTCAGGATTCGAGGTAGGTTGCCTATGCTGAACCGATATGCCAGAATCTGCCGCCGCACCCATCATCGCCTCGTTCCCCTTGAATACCGTGCAGCAGGGCGATAATCTTGAGTTGATGAAGATGTTGCCGGGCGATTCCATTGATCTGGTGTATATTGACCCGCCTTACAATACCGGGGCCGCGAAATCTGGTCGCAGTGGTACATATGCAGATGCTTGGCCGACCATGGACGACTATTTGGCTTTCATGACGCCTCGAGTCGCCGCGATTCATCGGATTCTCAAGCCGACCGGCTCGATCTTATTACATTGCGATTGGCGGACCTGTCATCACCTGCGATTGGTGCTGGATGCGGTATTCGGATCTGATCGGTTTGTGAACCACCTGATTTGGAAGTATGGGCTCGGCGGGTCTAGCCCCCGGACTTTTGCTCGTAAGCATGATGACATCCTGTTTTATGGCAAGACGGATTCTTACTACTTTGATGTTCCGATGATTCCTGCCACCAGCCAACGACTCAAAGGGCAGATGAAAAAGGCAACGGACATACTGGACATTCCGTCGCTCAACAATATGGCGGCTGAGCGCACCGGGTATCCCACGCAAAAACCGCTCGCCCTGCTTGAGTTGTTAGTACAATCCTGCTGCCCAGTGGGGGGGAGCGTGGGTGATTTCTTTTGCGGAAGCGGGACCACCCTCGTGGCTGCAACAAATACTGGCAGGCAGTACATTGGCTGCGATCAGTCTGAGCAGGCCATTGCCACAACTCAAGAACGACTGAAAGCACACTCCAAAAAGCCAAACGAATGAGAATTGTGTGCTTACTCGTTTATCCCCAAGTCGGACTTCGTAAACAGTGATTCAAAGACGAATCCTGCCCCTTCTACATTTTCTCGTGCGCCTTCTTCTCGATCGATAGTTGCGATGATCTTGATGATGTTTGCTCCAAGCGCAGTGAGCATTTGAGCCGCCTCGAGGACTTGTCCGCCGGTCGTGGCGATGTCTTCGACGATGACAATGTTGTCACCCTTGTTGAGTGAGCCTTCGATCTGTTGAGCAGTGCCGTAGTCCTTCTTTTGGTTTCGCACGAAGATGCACGGCAGGCCTGTTTCAAGCGAGGCGACAGTGACCAGCGGTATACCCCCCAATTCTGCCCCGGCGAGACGGTTCACCACTTTGGCATCAATCAGGGTGGCAAACATCTTGCCCAACGAGGCGAGTACGTCCGGCTGGGTCGAGAAAAGGTACTTGTCCAAATAGTACTTACTCTTGCGTCCAGAGCGGAGGGTGAAATCACCATGCAGGAGCGAAACTTCTGCAATTCGCTGAGCAATAGCGGCCTTGTCAATGATATTGGTAGTCATGATGGTCACAGGATATGCTCATTCGGACGGAGTTTTTCTTGATTGACCATGAAAATGTTAGGAACCTGTAAATATGGAGAACGGAGACTGGATGCAGCCCACGTGTATGCGACAATACACCCATCGGACTCATACAGATCGAAATTCATAGAAGTGCATGAGCCCACAGGTCAAACGAGAGTCTCTAAAAGGTGGTAGTATGGCTTCTGTATGTTTCTACTTTCAAGTGCATCAACCGTTTCGACTTCGTCGGTATAGCGTCTTTGATACCGAGCTCGATTATTTTGATGATTCTCGCAATGCAGACATCTGCCGCAAAGTAGCTGACAAGTGCTACCGCCCGACGACCAAACTCATGCTCGATCTGATCCGCCGACACGAAGGTCGTTTTCGGATCAGTTATGCCATTACCGGCGTCGCGCTGGAGCAGTTTCAACGCTGGGCTCCGGATCTGATCGATCTGTTTCGCGAACTCGCCGATACCGGGTGTTGCGAATTCTTGGCAGAAACATATTACCATTCGCTGGCCTTCATTTACGACCGCGATGAGTTTCTTGAGCAGGTCAATATGCATGGCCGACTTGTGAACGAATTGTTTGGCGTTACGCCGACCGCATTTCGCAATACCGAGTTGATCTACAACAATGATCTCGCCCATTACATCGCTGGTCTGGGGCGTTACAAAGCAGTGCTGTGCGAAGGCGCGGATCATGTTCTAAGCTATCGTTCACCTGATTTTGTATATCAGCCGCCGTCAACGGGTGACATCTCGTTACTGCTAAAAAATTATTCATTGAGTGATGACATTGCGTTCCGATTCTCAGATCGAAATTGGGCGGAGTGGCCCCTCAGTGCAGATCGGTTTGCCCATTGGGTAGACAAGATCAATGGAAATGGCACGGTCTGTAATTTGTTCATGGATTACGAAACCTTTGGTGAGCATCAATGGGAAGACACGGGAATTTTCAAGTTTCTTGATGCATTGCCAGAAAAAATATTTGATGTCAATCCAGGTCAGAATGATTTCATGACGCCTACGGAATGCGTTGATAAGTACAAACCGGTCGGTGAATACGATGTGCCTTTCATGATATCATGGGCAGACACCGAACGCGACCTGTCCGCTTGGCTAGGCAATTCGATGCAATCGAACGCGCTCCACGAGTTTTATAAGGTTGGGCGAGCTGTCAAAGACTCTGGTGACGAGCATGCGCTCGAAGATTGGCGTAAGTTGTCCACGAGTGATCACTATTACTACATGTGTACAAAATACTTCGCGGATGGTGATGTTCACAAGTACTTCAACCCTTATGAAAGCCCGTACGATTCGTACATTAATTTCATGAATGTACTCGACAGCGTTCGGTCGCGCGTCAATGCATGATGGGAATCACCCTTTGTCTTTCGAGTATTTCTGTTGAAGCGGTGACCTTTGTGTGGAGGAACGAAGGCCGCGTTGTAGCCTTTTCCGTTTTGGCAGACTAAAACTGCCCATGCCCTCCATTGATGCTCAAGACTCTTCTGTTCTCGATAGCACAGCCGTTGCGATCGAGGATACGCAACCCGTGCCGCTAGCTGCGAATGCAGCGGTAATGTCGGAAGGGTCTGCACCATTTAAGGGTGAGCAAATTCCTGATCAATCTGCCCCTGTCATGCCTCTCCGCGGCGTCTTCTCGCGATTGGCGATTATCTCGATTTCACATGCGGCCGTCGATTTCATCTCTGTCATTCTTATTCCCATCATTGCCGTCATTGAAGGTCGAGTTGGGCTTACGGAAAAAGAAGGCGCGATCCTGTTTGGTGTGGGATCAATTGCCAGCGGTGTTATTCAACCAATTGCTGCATGGGTCACAGATAAATACAACACTCGCGTGATCGGGCCACTCGGCCTGCTTCTCGGAATTCTTGCGTACAGCTTGCTTGGATGGGCGACCGAGTTCTGGCAGGTCATGATCATCCAAATAATCGCGACCGCGGGGATCGGAGCCTATCATCCGGTAGCTGCAGCAGCGATGGGGCAGCTTTCTGCGATTAGGCGATCATTAGGTGTTTCGGTGTTCTTCGTAGCGGGAATGGTCGGTCACGCATCTGGAAGTATGCTGGTCCCGCAAATAGTGAGCGCCTGGGGATTACGATCTTTGGCGTGGCTGGTGATTCCGACCATCATGATTGCCCTCTTGCTTGTTTGGGCCATCCATTCGATAAGCCACTTGCATCATCAATCTCATCCGTCTGTCCAGATGATTCACGGCAAGGAACTTCGACGCCGGTGGTACGCGCTGGCCAATCTGTACGTCGGCAACGTCGCACGGTTTACGGTCAATATTGCGGTGCTTCTGCTGCTTGCGAGGTTGGCGGAACAATTCGTCATGAATGAATCCGGTGCCTCGTCACTTACCGAAGAGATGCGCAAGCAGGCATCAGAGGCTTCCGGAATTATCATGGCTGCGATGATTGCAGGGATGGCAATCGGCGGTTTAGCTGCTGGAACGTTCGTCAAATCCGGCAAAGAAAAATGGCCCATCGTGGGTTGTGCACTGCTGGGGGCACCATGTATCTTGGGGATTCCTTTTGCTTCAGGATTCGCCGTCTACCTCCTCGCCTTTGGAAGTGGAGCAGGATTTGCTTCCAGTGTGCCTTTGACCTTGTCAGTCGGACAGCGATTGTTGCCGCACCGCTCAAGCTTGGCGAGCGCACTTATGCTGGGTGGCGCGTGGTGTTTTGCAGCAGTTGGTCCCGTTGCAGCGCAAGAGGTTATCGATACGTACAGCCTCAATATGGGTTTTGCATGCACCGCAGGATTGCTCGTCTTGGCGGGCCTGCTGACGATTGCACTCCCTCGTGATATTCTACATTCAACTGCACATCATGCAAAAAAGTAGAGTAAGGTGCCGATCAAGAGGCCGTTGAATGTGATCAGCCACCACCGCCAACATTCTTTGGCCTTTTCTTGAGAGCACGTTCATACAACATCCAGCCGATGGCGAGGTTTGGTCCAACATTGCGCATGGTTTGTTCCCAGACCGCATCAAGGTCTTTGGCCTTGCCTTCATCGATTGTCTTTTCAGTCCACTCGACGCCGTTCGCCACAGATTTAAGCAATGACCGTAGGATCTTCCATTCAGCATCCGTCTTGGGCATTTTGGTATTCAACCCGGGAATGTTTTCCGGCCAAACAAAATACCAATTCAGATCATCTGGATTCTGACGAATCAACATTCCAACCCCAAATGCTGGTTGGCCATCAAACGTCACGGCATAGGTTTCATCATCAACATAGGCGACACCAATGCGGGAGGTTTGTTCATCAAACATTGATCCGGGATCAATGAGAAATGCTTGCAATCGATCACCCCAATCAGTTTGCCCTCGCTCTTCGCCCTTTTTCTGAACCGTTTCCATCGCGTCTTTTTTGATTCGCTCAAAGAGCGCATCCACTTCATCCGGATACTCTTTCTTGATCTTCTCAGACAACGCTTGCATACGCAACAGAATGACCGCAGTTGAACGTAGGGTACGTGTCAACATCTCATCCTCTGCTTGGATCAACTCGGGGATGCGAGGCAAATCGCCATTCTTGATCATCTCAGTAAGCGATTCGACCGTCGCTTCGGGTGTGGTTTGATCGTATGTTCCCTTGCGACCCCAGCAACTGGTGAGCGATACGAGCGCTCCGATAAGGAGCATAATGCTCATACTCCGAGCAACTATCGATCGAATCTGATTTCTCTTGGTCATGACGATGGCCTCTCCGCGAAAGTGAATAACCAATCTCGAATACTGCAGTGATGATCACCTAGCTCCATTGGGAGCTGCAAACTGGAAACATCATTGGATGCGCCGATGGACAGCCCATTCTTGCGGCACCCATCCACGGGAGGATAGTAGATGTGCCACTTCGGGTCGGGTGGAAAATTCGATTTCACTCAGGAATTTGATTCATCGATGTGTCAACTTGCCAAAATTGGGGCTGAGCGGTTGGATTGGAGACCTCAAGCGAGATCCTAGATCGTGACGGATGTTCCCCAGAATCGATTCATCCCTCATCGTGTCTTGTCAATTGCCCTTTGGCCCATTTTCGCCAGATTATAGAATCAGATCGGAGTGCGATTTCGCGCAGGAACTCCAATGTCTGACTGTCCGCACGATTGCGCATGATCTGCAACCGCGTCAACGCCTGAATCGTCGGAAGATGATTTGGATAGACTTCCAATGCAGTTCCATACGTTGCAAGGGCTTCATCATATCGGCCGGCGGATTCGAGTGTGAACGCAAGATTGAGCCGAGGATCAGGATGCCCGGGCAAGAGCTTTCGAGCCCACTCGAACTCATTGGCGGCCTCATATAGTTTATCTTGGCCTAGGAATAACACACCTAGGTTGTTGTGCGCAGGCCCGTGATACACATCTGCAACCAGGGCTTCACGCAAAAGCAATTCCGCTCGATCGGGATCACTCTCAATCAGATCTGCAGCTTGGAGTGTCAACCGTTGCGCTTCCAATGGATTGCGCATCGCACCACCTTGCGATTCTGCATAAGGACTGGTTGGCAGATGGGGAGCTGATATCGAACAACCAGCCAAGCTACAAATGAAAGCGATGAGAAACAGAATGTTCATTCGGAGATGAAGTAGATGCATTTGAATCACCCTTCAGAAATACGCTAGATCGCTCGAAGATCAGTTACTTTGTCTACGTTCCGTTGACTTTGCATGGTACAGTGCAGCTATCACAAGCCGCACGTCATACTGGTTGTTGTCATCGCTCAGACTCATTGGCCTTGTTGAGGACCCCCGATGAATCGGCTGCGCATGCACCATCTCTACTTGTTCGATGGACCAGACACCTGCATTCACTCGCCACGCACTCAAGAACCGGACACATTCGCTTGGCGATAGTGCATTCAACGTGATCGTCGTCATCTGCTTACGTAATGTTGATCGCTGTAGCGAGGAGTAATGTTCTTTTGCGGAGTTCGACGCTGCAGCATCAGATTGTGCCGATAGTCCTTCAAGTTTGCGGTTGGGTATATTGGCCCGCACCAAAGTGTCGTTGACCAAGGCGAGCAAATCTGATTCAGGTTTCGCATTCCACGAGATACGCTCTTCCTGATCACGAAGGTAGAGGAGTTCCACTGCCTCCTGCTCCAAGAGTTGCAAATCTTGTGAGGCTGCGTGTGCACGTTGAGCCATGTGACTCAAGCGAACATGAACCATCATACTAATGAGCACCACCATGATCATGGCGACAGTAAGTACACTTAAGCAGGTGCGGGGGGATTGCAACAGCCGTATCATGACGTTGATCCTCCAGGGTTGGTCGCGGTAGATTGATCAAACCGAATCACCATTCGAATTGGAGATGTCGGGGTTGCCACAGGTGTGTTGATGAGGGGTTCGTTGCGCCGGCTACTCGAATGAGGACGCGGTGTGCTGGATTCAATGCGATGAAACGCTGGATTGCGCATAGACCAATGGTCGAGGTCGAAATCCTTTATCCCAATTACAAATGCCTCAGCGCTAACAGTGTCATCAACCACCACAGAAATAGTGATCGACTGATCTGTTATCGTGATCGACTCCGTACGACAGTGAAGATGTTGAGGCCAATCTGTCAGCAAGCGAAGGACAACGTCCTCGGCATTGAATTGCGGTGTTGATGACGCGTCTTGGTTCCGCATACCTAACTCAATAATCGGCGAGCGAGTTTGACGCAGTTTACGCAATTCGCCTAGGAATCGTGCATCGGCACTTCGATGGCCAGGCTGTCCGCTACTTTCATCTGCCCCCAGCACGTGGTGAAAGATTTGGCTACGGGCTGACCGCGTTGCTTCGAGCGATCGTGTGGCCGCCGTTCGCTGGACTTCGAATGCCGCATTCAGAAGGGCCGCGCCCATACAAATGGCGATGAGCATGAACAGAACGCATCTTGATCGCTGACGTCGCAATTGCTGAGGTTCATAGTCACCTACTAGGAAATTAAGATGAATGTGACAAGACTGTTTAAAATGGTCAGCGAGATCAGGATCAACTCGAGACTCTATGCAGACTGGCAGGGCTTCAGGCGAGTAAGTAATCGCTTCGGGGTGATCGTCCAAAAAAGCACGTAGCAGATCGTGGGGCAACCCACAAGCAATAACGTAGTGGCCTTGTGAGGAACCCATCTGAAAACACACCTGCAGCGATTCAACATCGATGGGAACTTGAGCATCGAACTGATGCATCAATCGTTCTCGGTCAACGGTGGGCAAAGATCTTCTCGCGCGGAAACCAGTCACATCCCACTGAGATGTGTCCAGCACTCCCCAGTAGCAACGATCGGCGCAGACGGTGGGATGCCCATCGTCGATTGGCAGACTCTCGGCAGTGCTGGTCCGAACAGTATGTTTGGCTTCGATTGGTAGTTGCATGGAATGTTCTTCAGTACTGGGTCCAAGATCGATTTGCTTATAGAGAGATGGCTGCTTGCAATGCTGTCTATCCAAGAGCAGCTGGGAGATGCAATCGATGATCGCGGCTGCCTTGAGTGAGTGTGACCGATGTATTCGTGATTGAGGTTATGACATAGCGATCAAGTGTGTCGCCGATTGCGAGAATGCAAATGTGATCTTTGTTGCGATCATACAGTGTTACTTCCCGTGACCCATCGGGAGATGTAGTGATCGCAAGCAGCTCAAAATGCGTTGGAGCGGGCGCGGGAAGCGGTGGCGCTTTGGGCGCTTCACTTTGAGTTGTTGCAGTGTCTGAGGCGACAATTGTCGGATTCCATAAGCGTGTCGCATGTGCGATCCGTAGCGAATTTGCATCGTTCCAAAGATCATTGAGCGGGGTACTCTCGGAGGCCTGTTGCGCATTGGCCAATTCACTTCCCTCCAATCTGCGTTGTTGCACCATTGCATCAATGCGAAGGCTGGCATCACCGGTGTTATGTAGGATTGATAATGAATGTGAATCGAAGGGTGCAAGCGTTGATACAAAATACATTGCAGCTGCAGCGACAACAGCGCACCCGATGACGAGAACCAGCCGTTCGCGTGCTTTCCAAAACCGAATTGGATCAGTAGGTGGGGATTGCAAGTCTCTGCACACACTTCCATCTGTTTGAATCTGACCGGGCGGATTCGCCATACACCAACCACCATGATCGGCGGCAGTCATCGACGGTGACGTCACAACGAAAAGCCCAGGCACTGCTTTGGCTCGTTAGGACTATGCGTGTCCCTTGCGCTGCAATACTGCTAGGAGCACGGGGCGGCGCATACTTCATTTGCGAAGTCGTTGCTAGCTTGCGTGTGTTTCGGGCATGAACAATTGCAGGGAGCGCTCCTGTTCCGCCTAGCTCTTGTAACGCGGCCGCTATGAGTTCGATGGGGGCGGTGTTGATGTTGATCGTCGAAACTGACGTTGCCAACCGCTTGTCGTTCCTCGCGGACCATTGATGGGTTGCAACATACGCACCAAGCCGTGGCGTTGATGCGTACTCTTCGTCGAATGTTGGGAATGGGCTGACATGTTGCGCAGGGGTAAAACATCCAAATTGATCCAAGCCGATCGTAAGCGCCGTCGATGGAGGTAGGCCGTGCGCGGTCAAAGGATGTTGATCCAACTGTTGAATGATGTTTGCAGGGAGCGCACGCCGAAGCGGAGCACCTCGGGTTGCAGCCTGCCGAATTGAAACCATGCCACATTGGTCAAACGCTGTGATGACAACCCGGGCATGATACTCTGGTTGGGTTGATGAACTTGTAGGTGAAATAGCCCATTGCTCATCAACGATGCGAAGGGCGGGTTGGGGTGCGTTTGCCGGTAACACGACCGATGGTGATTCATGTTGGAGCCAATCCTTGATGAGATGATTCTCGAATGCTATACGCAACTCATGAATGTTGTCTAAGGTGGATCGCGCATCGTCTAGTTGTCGTTTCGAGGTTGCATGGCGGGATACGCCTACCGCGATAGGGATCGTTAGCACCAATACCACGAGAACCAAGAGCATGGCCACTCCACGTGGGCAGGCTTTGAAGCGTCGGCCTGCACACCGAGACGAAAGAGATCGGGCAGAGTACCGGGAAGATAACAAATGCATCGTCATGAGTGATCCATATACGAATAGGTAGAGGAAACGGTCAAACCGTGCAGATCGGTGATTGACACTATGAGCATTTTCGGGATTGGTCGGCCTCCTTTCGTTGGGTGGTCTGAAGGCGAAACAATCTCATTGGTAATCACGGTGCACCGAAAGGATGCAACGCCGGTCATTAACAAAGATGTTCTTGTGTGATCACGAGGAGAGGGCCGTTGTTGAAGATCCGTCAAAGGGAACGCAGACGAACGCATGCGCAATTCGTTTGATGTCGGTTCATACACATACCTACGAATTACTGGGCCGCCATCCGATTCATCAGAATCACGCGATTCACTGAGGTGCAATCTTGCTCTGGTTTGAATGGTCAGTGCATCGACCCGATGCAAAACCCGGGGTTGGCTATAACCTGTTTGGGATGTTGAGTCCTGAAGATCGGAAAACGACAGCGCATCCGAAATCACCAGATCATCACGAATCATATGAAGCACTGCGTTCGCGGCCGCTTGCCATTTATGCTGGGGCAGGATTCGATGCTGCAACTGCGATGTGAGTTGTAGCCAAGGTATTACGATCCCCATCAGGCTGCTGAGGATTACCAGTGACATGAGCATTTCGATCAGCGTCAATCCGAATCGAGGTCGCGGTAGCAGACAACTTGCGGATGCACCATTCAATGGGTGCCGGGTGTATTTCATGACTTGATTCATGGCTGCTCCTCAAATTTGACAGAGCCTTCTAGGCGAGCATAACTCGTTGTGCACATCGTGCTGCCCGCCCTTGGCATTGACAATTCGACAACGGCGAACCGCTGAGCATTTGTGTCAAAAGTATGAATGACTGTAATCGACAACGGTGATGTAGGAAACTGCCCCAATGCGATGGGCCAAACCTCGATCAACTCATCCGGAATGGTGAGTGCAGTCATAGGCATCGACGCTTCTGCCGACCCTACCAACTCTTTTGAGAACACAAACCCAAAAGTTTCAGGGGTGGTTGCGAACGCTTCCGTGATCCAAAGGAGTGCTGCACGGTTGATCAATATTGGTTGCTCTTGTTCAAATTCACTCGAATCTCGGCGAAGGTTGCGAAGCAGTGGCATCACTGTGGCAATGATGATCGCCAACAGGATGGTTGCCGCCAGTGTTTCTAACAGAGTCAGTCCGCGTGCGCATAGGCGCGATGTTGCATTGGAGTTTCGCAAAGCAACCTGTGGTTCATGTGGGATGGTCATCGGCCTGCGCTTTCGATGATGTGGGTGATGTGACCTGTCACACCTGAAATGGAGAGGATGACCCGATTCCTCAGGGATCCATTTGAACTCATAATGATTCGATAATCTTGGCTGCGGCCGTCGGGGTCAATGCAAATGTGATCAGTTGGTAGCCCAACAAATGTGATGAATTGGATTGTGTGGAATCCGTCGATGTCGCGAATGTCAAAAATAAATTTGAGATCGCCACTAGCCTCGGATTTCTGTTGCTCCGTGACAACGCGTTGGCTGTCATCTTGCACTTGAAGCATTACGTTGCAACCATTCCGGATGGCTTGCGTGCGTGCTCGCTGCTCGAAGGTACTCCATCGCAATGTCAGCCGATGAAGGTTGCCTTCGGTTGATGCTGCGCTCAGCGAGGAAATGGCAATCCCCGACATAAGCCCGAGAATGACAATCACCGCAAGGGTCTCAATCAAAGTGAATGCGGGACGATGATTTGCATGACCAACGGGCAGAAGTTGATGGATGTTGTGTTGCAAAAACATGTGCAATGGACTGTTCTGGTGTATCTAGTGTCCCCGAATGTTGATCGAGCTAATGTCCTCATCCTCGTGTTCCCCTCCGCGCTTGCCATCTGCGCCATAGGACAGCACTTCGAACGGATGTCCGTTTGGTCCCGGAACGATGATGACATACGAGTGATCCCAGGGGTCGAAGAGTTGATCACGGGATACGAAGTAGGCATCGGTTGGTGCTGCGTGTCCATCCGTCAGGGCCGTCAATCCCAAGTCATCGGGTGGCCAACTACTCGTCGCCAAGCGGTACGATTCGATTTTCATAACCAGCGTGCCGATCCCAGCTTTGGCAAGTTCATGTTTGGCTTGGCCGAACGTGCCCGAAAAACCAATTGTCAAAGTACCCACGACCAGCCCGAGAATCACCACCACCGCCAGGATTTCGACAAGTGTCATACCCCGGCGCGATGGGGTGAGAGGGTGAATGATTTGGCGGGGATGAATGTCGTTCATTGCAGAATCTCCTGAAGTCGAATAAGGGGTAGAATCGCAGCCATCACCACTGTCCCCACCAACACCGCTAGCGTGATGATTGCCAAAGGCTCCAGCAAACTGGCGGGACGATCGATTTGCCGCTTTGATTGTCGTTGATGTCGAGCACCAATGCGGATGAGCGCGGATGAGCGCGGATGAGAGAGCGCCCGTG
>PJEL010001196.1_pt1 | contig 27372 bp, 29 predicted proteins | sample 1853271 | NCBI WGS metagenome assembly PJEL01 (sample SAMN08108733, study PRJNA415343) | Invertebrate metagenome, whole genome shotgun sequencing project. | host: Globobulimina | place: Sweden: Gullmar Fjord | collected 2015-08 | reverse complement strand
ACTGCAGCATCTTTTTTACCATCTGAATCTAATTCATTTGCTAATGAAATAAGATCATTGATAAGTTTTGATTTTTTACTAACAAGTTCTGTTTTAAACTCTTCTTCCATCTTATCTAATTTATCATAATACTTTGTGCCATTTCCGCCCTTAAAATCTTTTGTTTCTTCAAGATGGTCTTTAACAACTTCTTTGGCTTTTTTTGGATCATCGGTATGTTCCATTTCAACCTTTATTCCTTTTTCAAGTTGCTCTTTGTCATATCTATCATCAGGATGACCATCTCCAAACCCACCATGTATTTCTTCTTCCTTTGATGCAGTTTTATCTAAACCAACTTGTTCACGCAATTCTTTTACGCGGATTTCAACTGCATTTAAGTCATTGTCTTTAAAGATATTTTTAATCTCCTCAAAAGGAGAAGCACCCTGTTTTAATTCATTATTTGCAAATTCCCTTAACCAATCAGGAAGAGCCGCAGATCGGGCACACTCATGTTCTCTATTAAATGACATTGTTATCTCCGTACTTATTTAAATAATTCCTAAATTCTTCTTTATTATAATTATCATGTTTTTTTAAATTTTCTTCTTTAAGTAACCATTGATGATTCTTAGGAGCAAATGCAGCTTTTATGTGATTTAAATTATCAAAATCAAAAGCAACCAATGGAAATATATGATCTATATGATACTCTTCTCTCTTTCCTGGACATGATCCCAAATGTTCTATTATAGCCTGATAATTTATACCATATTTATTAGATAATTTAATTTTCCCAGTTTTAGAATAATATCTAAAAGCACTTCGTACTCTATTCCTCAATTTACATTGTAAATCAAATTTATAATCCATTTTTTTACGGGTTTTTTCATAACAATTTTCACACAAACCAGTTCCATCTGGATTTCTTTTGTTAACGCGTCTTAATTTTCCACAATCAAAACAAATCTCTTTTGGCTTTTGTTTGTTATAACAAGATTGACATAATATGGTATTATCTTTATTTCTCTTACCAATTTGTTTCAATTCTCCACAAATATCACATATCTTTTTAGGCGATCTATAACATTTAATACAAATTGGTGGATTTTTAATTTTTAACCTATCAGTTTCTTCCTGACATTTATGACATTTTTTCATTTATACCTTTAGTAACTTATCATTTTTTAAGCAAAATAGTTACTTTGCCATTCACCATGACCCTCATCACGGGTAGGATCGTTATCATCTCCTAAACGCAATCGATCACGAAACTCTGGGTGACCAAAATCAGCAAGAATTTGTAAAATTTCTAATTCTTCTCGGTCATCCATTTTGTATTTTTTCTTTGCATCTTTCCAAAGTTCCTCTAGATCTCTACCTCCTGAGACTGTTCCATTAATAAGAGCCCCAGTAATAGCTCTTTGCAGCGGAGTGATAACCATTTGAAAACCATTAAAATGTGGAGTTGTTCCTTCTTTTTTCAATCCATCGTGATCATCTTCGCCACGACGTTTACGAGTTTTACGTCTTTGTTTTGTCGCATGAGATAAGCTATCAAGGGCATCTTCTAATTGGTCACGAACCTGTTCAACAACTTTTCTAATATTATCTACCTTTTCGGTATTAATATCATCATCATAGTCAGATTGAAGAGCTTGTGAGATGTATGAATCTAACTTTCTATACTGTCCCAAAGCTTTTTCCATTTTAGATCGATTCCCAAGAATTGAATTAGGCTTTGGAAGTCTATTCATTTCTTTTACCAAAAATATATCGAAATGTTTTGGTAGTTTAGAGGAACGCCAACTATCATCCTCTTTTTTCTCTTGTGGTGCCATGGGTCCTGGTCCCATGCCATGTCCCATAGGATACCCCATAGGAACAGTCATCTCGGCTGCAGTGACTTCAAGATCTTCTTCTGCCACCACGATTACTTCATCCTGAAGTTTTTCATCCTCTGATACTGTGAAAATACCTTCTTCTTTTGCCATAATTAAGTTCCCCCGTTATATGGATATATTATTTAACTTTATGATAACTCTTTCTATTTTTTCTATTATTTCTTTCTGTAATTGTACTAAATCGTCTACATTGCCATTTAAAACTTTATTCAACATGTTTCTTTTAAACGACGCTCTTACATGAACTCGCTTATCGGTTTTAATTTGTTTTTCATCAGTCACTGGAAAGCCTCCACTTTGCTAACGAGAAATTTTATTTAATGTTGAAATCAAATCACCCAATCTTTCAGTGACTAATTTTTGAGAAGAAATAAGATCTGACATTTTCCCTACTATGATTCCCTGATCCCCTTTCATTTCATCAATGCGTTCTTCCATATCTTTACATAAATTATTATTTTCTCTAACCAAAGAAATAAGACCTGGTGGCACATACCATGCCGGAGCGTGATCATCATTATAAACAGAATGCATATTATCAAGATGTTTGCTGTGTGCTAATATTGTTGATAACGATTCAGACTGTTTATTCAAGACATCACATAATGTACTTACATTCTCAGATACTTTTTGTAAAGTATTTGATTGATCATTAGTTAAACCTTTTACTTCTTTATTATTTTTATACTTAGAAACAAAAAATTCAACTACTTTTATTAGTGCCCAAACTAAACCAACAAAAAGTGCAGTTAGGGCTGATCCTGTAAGTTCCATTGTTAATCCCTTATTTTCCTTGTTTTTGTGCTAATTCATTAGCTTTAGCAGAATCAGTTCTATTATTTTCAAATTCCATTCTACACTCGTTTAAAGAGTTTTCTAAATTCATTTTTTCTTCAGTAGTTAATTTTTCTCCACTTTCTAATTTTTCTACTACAGACTTCATATTAGGGTCCAACATTATAGCTTCTTTAATTATCTCAGGATTATCAAATCCAATTAAAGAAAATAACCCTTCAAAGAGATTACGACTCTGATTGTTATCTGCATAGAATCCTAAAGGAAATGCGTATAATCCATCAAGTCCAATTCCAGCAAAAGTTTGTGAGTATAAAGGACTACCAACAAATGCAGGAGTGTGCATACCTGCAGCGGAATCTCCAAAGTCACAATTAACTGCTCCATGATTTTCCATTACATTTGCAGCATATAGGCATCTCTCATCGGTTTTATGATATACATAAACTCTAGCATTAGCTTTTTGTGTCTGTTTCTTTTTATCTTTTGTTATAAAATCTAGAGGACACATATGAGAAACAGAATCACCAGCATTTAAACAAGCTGATGTTATGGGTAATCCAAACGGACAACGCTTTGAGCCTTTAATATCTGATCTGATAAATGCATCCTTCTTCATTATTTTCCCCTTCTTTCTTTACTTTTTGATAATAATTTCCAATAGTTCATAAAATCTTTAACCGCGTCAAATGCAGCATCATCTGAATTTTGTCCAGTTTCTTTACGTCTTTTTTTAATAAAATCCTTAATGCTGCTAAAATCTTTAAGTCCATCACCAGACCACAAGTGAGATTCAGTTGGAAATTTTTCTGTATCATCGGGACCCTCTGGAACGAAATGACTTTCAACCATTTTATTTTGGCTGTCCATTTTCCATTGAACCCAATCTTTTATTCCACCAGGAAATTTTTTTATAAAATCAGAAACATTACCATAATAAGGAGAGTTTTCTGATTCGTCATAATCCATATTTCGTTTTAATGGATTTTGTGCAATTTTATGTTTACTTGTAAAAGCATCAAATTGTGCACACAAACTATTAAATGATTTTATATCTCCGGAATTTGCTATAATTTCCGCTAATTTAAGTATCCGAGTTAATGTGTTAGACATTATTAGAAACCCTCGCTCCCGTCAAGTAGATGTTGAACCATATGATTCTTTGCTATTTCTATCGTCATCAGTCTACTTAAAGGTATAATTGGTAACAACTTATATTTTGAAAGTAAACTAATAGTCTTTTTGGGGTCCATCTTCAACATCTGATTAACTTGTTTTTTTATATGATTTAGAGAAATATCTCTAATACTACCTCTATATTTAATTAAAGCTTTGCCAAGATTTTCTTCTATAGTTAAATCTAATTTTATTGTCAGTTTTATAGCACGTAAAATTCTACGTGGATCGTACCCAATGGTTAATTCAGGATCTACGGGAGTGCTCAACATCTTGTTTTTTATATCAATTAAAGCACGTCCAGTTAAATCAAGCGGATCTTTGTCAATATCCATGGGCTGTAACAAAGTATTTATGGTAAAATCCCTACTATACAATTCTTCTTCTAAATTGGTAAACTTTTTAAATTCAATCTTTTTAACTATTTTAGAAATTCCTGGTAATTTAAAATTATTTGAAAAATCAATTCTAATATTTTTAAAATCTAATGATGAATGTCCATCATCATAAGATCTAAAATTAGCCTCTGGCCACTCTTTGCTTGAAATCATGGCTAGTGTAAAAGATCCTGCATCTCCAGTAGTTACATCAACATCCTTAACTTCAGTTGGCATACCGAAAGCTTTATCTCTTGGCAATCCTCCAACTATATATGGCGTTGAAATATTATTTTCTTCAGCCAATCTGCTTAAAGAGCTAAGAAGTTCTATTAAATGCATTTAACCTCTCGCTGGTGTTTTTTTAGGTGGAGGTGGAATTTCCTCCGTAACCTCAAACATCTCTTTTTCTTTTCCAGGTTCTTTAGAAAATTCTCCCATTTCAATCTCAGGCGCAAGATCCTCTTTTTTTACATCACTTTTAAGACCACCTTTTAATTTATTGATAATTTTTTCTAATCTGGTCCCAACATATAAATTAAGTTCTAATGTTTTTGATTGAGCTTCACCAAGTTCTGGAAAATGAGAAGCCATACTCATACCATCTAACATCATATCAGCTTTAGAAAGAGCACGTACAAATTCTCTCTCACTCAGTTTTTTTGAAAGTGGTTCTAATATGTCTAGCACGTCTTGTACGCTCTTTCCGGTAAAAGGGTTATCTGAATCAGATATAGGCTCTTCTATTGGAGGAGCATCAATTGGAGGCGCTTCTGGAGGTGGTAAGCTCTCCTCTGTTCCTGCTGGAGGCATAGTATCTTCTCCACCTTCTGGAGGTGGGATTTCACCCATTCCGCCAAGCATATCTTCCATGCCAGCCATATCTCCACCTTCATCGGGCTCTTTACCTTTGATGTCATATTCACGTCCGGAAAGAGCTTTATCAATTTTAGAAGCCAAATCATTTTCTTTTGGTGGTTGGGCGACTTTTCTTAATATTTCTGCACCCTCAGTAAAACCTTCTCTTTCCCAAACGTTAGCTGTTTTAATAATCTTATCATTTGCAGTTGCCAATGTTTTTAAAGGAATAATTTCTCTTTTTAAATCTGATAATGTTTGTGATAATCTTGCCCAAACACTTTGTGGCCACACATGAGCAAACTCTCTTAGCAATCTACCTGCAGAATCAAGCCTACTGATAAGTGAATCCTTTGATTGATCTAAAGTTTTTTTCACTTTAATGGGTCTTCCGGGCAACTTTGCCATCGGAATTTCAGTTTTTATTTTTGGTGGAGGAACTTCTAAATCCTCTGGTACTGGAGCATCAAGATCGGCAGCAGATTTCTGTACCGCATATTTTTCATGGTCTCCTTTCTCATAATAACGCGCCCAAGCATTAAAATCCAATTTTTCCATAGGGCTCCATCCCTCCATTATATGTTGACTAACTTCTTCTTTATCTTTTCCAGATCGTGCTGCACTACGAATAGAACTTAAAGCTTGAACCCATTTCATTATATCTCTAGTTGGCTTTGCATTTCTATTATCAGTTCCTCTAGTATTAGGATATGCAACCTTTAATTGTTTTAATGAATTGTAAATTGCTCTACGAATATCCGTTAAGTCTATTTCTTTTTTATTTCTCAATTTCTCAAAAGCTTTATTTAAAACATCCTGTTTATTTCCATCTATCGGATAACCAAATTCTTCTCGCAAATCATCATAAAAATTATCTAAATAGAAAAAAAGATTACGATCTCTATCACTTGCAGCATTTATTCCAGATAATAATTTACTATCATCATCAACAAGTTGCCAAAGATCATCTGTCATACCATCATCTGATATGTTTACCATCATGTCTTTTGCGTAATTAGTCGCCATCAATTTCCACATCCTCTGCTGTTGTAGTAAGTGTCTTGACATCGTTATGTATTTTTGCAAAGCTCATTGAGCTATCTTGCCGATAATTAAGATCTTTCATCTTACTATCTAATTTTTCAAGAAATCTGACTTGACATCGAGCATCCATTTCTTCTAACATTGTTTCTCTAACAGCTTCACGAAGTACAGTCATTTGATCTTGTATAATTGTAATATTTACATTTGTAGTTTCAATTTTATGATCTGCAATTTTATCAACATACTTTGCTTGTTTTTCAATTGCTGTTATCCAAACCTGAAAATATTTTTGAAGACTCTGTTCATCTACAACTGTTGACTCACCAGTCTGCAATTTATCAAAAAGACTTTCAAATCTAGCTTTCAAAAATACAAACATCTCTCTTAACTCTTGCTGAATTTCAATATGTAACCCTACGGATTCTTTCAACACTTCTTTGTAAGCTGGAAGATTTTTTACCGCAGTTTGTTCTTTCTTAAACTCTTTTATTTCTTTCTTTTCTTTTGTTGTTTGTTTTATTATCTCTAAAGCATCGCCTTCTATCTTTAAATGCTGTGTTCTAAATTTCTGAAGAGTGGGAGTAGATAAATGCAACTTTTTATCATTTGGATGCATTTCTTTTAATGCTTTAGCAACTTTTCTAATTCCATCCCCACGACTAAGCATTCTTACAATAGCATTGACATCTGGATGAGTCAAAATTTTCTTAAATGACATAAACCACCTTTATTAAAAAAATGCCCGATTAGATTTCCGTTACTTCATGTAAATACATATTAAGACGAGAATCCAATCGGGCGTATTGTTATTAATTCAATCGATTCAAAACATCCGAACGACTGTCGTATATTCTCATTGGAATACCACCATAATCACTTGTTGTAGGTGTTTGAGCCGCTATACTTCCTCCAGGAACTCTTTGACCGTCATAATTCAAATAACCAGTTTCATAATTATATTTTTTGCCATCAATCGGACATTGATATTCATTTTCTCCTATCCGAATTGCTTGTGTCCCATTATGATCAGGACAATATCTAGTAGAAAGTGATCCCTCATGTGGCATCTGAACTGGAAGTTTTTCATGTTCAAGCTCTTCCTGATCTTTTTGTTTCGGAAAAAATCCATAATCCGTAGCACGATGTATAATTAAAGCACTCTCATCTACTATGTTTGCCAAATCTTCAAGCCCTCTTTTATCTAGGGAATCTGCCATTTTAATCATTCCATCTACGGAATAATCAGGATCAGCTTGTTTGTTTGGTAATAATTGGATAACTGAATCTACCTTATCAGCGAGCGCATGAAAACCATTTTGGTCTAAATAATCAGCAAATTTAATTAAATGACTAACGGATGAAGATGTTTTCGCAGTAGATAATACAGAATATCTCTTATAACTTCCAATTAACTGTCCAAGATTATATACGGCACGTTGTAAATCTTGTGGCGTTCTTGCATTCTTAAATGACTGCCCATGCAAAAAAGTCAATTGTTCAAGTAAGTTAGCTAGTAATGTTTGTGCATCGGCCATTATTAATCTCCGATAAGAGCTTTAGCATTACTAAAGAAGGCTCCCTCTGATGTTTGATTTTGTCTTGATCTGTATGTGGACTTAAGATGATATATACCTTGTTCATCTCTTATCAATTCATGTACTGGACGACCAAGTTTTTTATGAATTGGGTAAATAGAATTTGGTGTTTTAAAAAATTGATCACTATCATCATTAGCCATTTTTACATTTTTTCTATTATTTTCAAAATTAATGAGCATTTTATTATAATCTACTACAACATTTCTATATGTGTCTTCATCAAATTTCTTTTCTATAATTGAAAGAGACTCATTACAAGAATTAAAATCACCTTGCATTGCAGATTTAACAATATTATCTTTGAGTTGAGGAAGATTCATTCCATGTAAGTTGTTATCTATTTTTACAATAGTTTCTGAATCTTCATTTTTTGCGGCAAATGCTTGTAGACTTGCTGCATCAAAATTAGCAACATAGTCATCTTTAGCAAAAACGGAAGGTAGAAGTGGGGAATTTTCTTTTATTTCGATGGGAACTTCAATTGATACTTTACCACGAGGGGTATTTAGTGCAGCTTCACAAATGAAGCCATCATTAGTTGCATGAGAAACTCTAACTTGAGAATTTTTAAATCCCATAGAACTTAACTCAGCAACAAGCATTCTTTTTGTTAATCTCACAACTGCTTGTGGAAATCCAACAGATGCTTCTATTACACTCTCTTCAATTTCAGAGGTAAGCATTTGTAATGGCTCTGGAGTTGGGGTAAGAGGAATATCAATTTCTTTAACATTTTTACTTTCATCTGGCAATGAAGCAAATACTCCTGGTCCAGATAAACCTTCACTACCATTATTATTAGGTAAGCGATCAGCAAGTTTTGAAAAATCTCCATCTGGTACTGCAGTTTTTGCGCCAATTGTGAGATTTCCAAGAGTTATTAGAATGTCAGAAACAGCTGGTAAGCGATTATTGCGATAGGAAGCATCAGATAAATAAGCATTAATTGAAGCTGCACTAAGTTCATCAAACTTATTTCCAGCTACAAAAACGCTTGGAAGTTGGGTTCCTGAGGAATCTGCCGGAATAAAAACCCTAACTGAACCGCGATTAGTATCAAAATCTGTGGCAAAAATTAAAAATTGTGAATTACCACCAGCCAATTGGATTCTTGTGTTGTCAAATCCCAATGATTTCAGCTCTAAGTTAACTTTATCTTTCGCTGATGTGGCACATTGAGGATCATATTTATCAGAGATCGAATTAAATAATTTATTGAAACCCTCTTTAACTTCTTGATCGGCCTCATATTCGATAGCTCTCATATCAGGATCATCTCTCATTCCACGCACATAATTAAGGTTTGGCTCAGATGATGCCGGTTTTTCAGAAACAAGTAAGTCTCCAAGCACTTCTCTAAATTTAGTTCCAGTTACGTTTAACCCAATCAATTCATTATACAATTTTTCTACGTCACCTTGACTAATAAGTTTAGATTGATCCTTTTTATGTAATTGCTCAATAACACGAGCAACGGCATTGATCACCGTATCATGTGGATGAATTTCTGCAACTTTCTGTAATCTTTTGCTTAGATCACCCAATTCATAATATTTGCCCTCTGTTAATTTTGTTAATGCCATCTCTGCCTGTGTTTTTAGAGAAGAAAAATTAACCATTTTAAAACTCGCCTCCGATTATTTTTACTTTCATATTATTTATACATTAATATTACTATATTTATACAACATTTAGCTTTTCTATTGATGTTATTAGCTTTTGAAACTCTTCATCGGACATATTTTTAATGCCCTGTTCAATTTGCTCTCTATTTTGTACGGTTTGCCCTTCTTCGGATTCTATACCAGTTATGTCAAAATCACTTTCTGTTGGTGAAATGGCAGCATTCTGTTCTATTTTTGTTTCTGTTAATATACTTTCCAATTCTTGGATATCTTTCTGTGCAGATTCTTCTTCCTCTTCTATGTTTAATAAAATCGTTTCCAATTTATCCCATATTTTGGTATTATATTTTTTTTCTTTCTTCACTTTATTTACAAGACTTTTAATTTTATTCTTTATAATTTCATCAATACTGGGATTATCTAAAATATCTTCAGCAGCACCTAGTAAATAAGCTTTATCAGCTTCGGAGCCCTCAGATCCAGATCCATCTGTTTCCATCCCATTTTCCCACCATGTTTCTTCAAAATCTTTATCAGACATGGCATCTTCCTCGCCTTCTGCTCTTTTTTGTAATTTAAGTTCTAAAGATTCAAGTAATAGATTTTGTTCATCTATTTTTAAATTTTGTAAAATGCCAGCCTCTTTAAGCATTTCTTGTTTATTTTCTGATAAAGAATTAAACATTTTGATAACAAAATCATCTGATGCAAGCTTTCTAAAAAGTGCTTTTTGTAGAGTTAAAACATCCTCTTCCGTTTTTACTCCATCATATTCAGCAGTTACTATTCTTTTAATAGGAATTCCCTTATATGATATTGTAAGATTAGCTTTTTTACCATCTTCTATTACTGTCCAATCAGAAGTAGTTATTTTTTCATCTTCTGGTAAGACATAAGTTCGAACTAAAAATTCCCCATCATCACTAGATTGTACCTGCCATAATTCTTCAGGATCATTATTTTTCAGTCTAAATAAATCAAATGCCACCCTAATCATGCGATGTTCATTGCCTTTTACAGGTACCGCGCTTAGATCAGGATTGACAATATTACTGATTTTGGATAAGTCAGTTTTAAATTTTTCCATTAGCTAATCTCCCAAATACACATTATTTATAACTTTTGTATTCATTCTGTTAATAATATGCTTGTATTGATAGAAAACTTACAGCGAAAGATATACGCTACTTTATTATATATATAAATAAACTTGACGCATTGCAGCGACCCATGAGAATAGACGCACTAATCCTTTATTTATATATTAAAAAACAAAAAAAAGCGTAAGAAAATGTATAAAAAATACAATTTCTTACGCTTTTTATTAGTTCTCCACCTCATCTAGTGGTTCTTTTAATTTAAATTCTTCCATCTTGAGTAATATTTGATTTACTTTCTCGTCTTTGGCACAAATCTTTTTTAATTTTTTAATTGCTCCGCCATATCTCTTTTTACCATTAGCATAATCAATGTTTCCATTTAGAAGCTTATGGACAGTTGTTTGATGGATTCCAAGTTGATCGGCAATTTGAGTTTGCGTTTTCCCTTTTAATCTTAAAGTTATAACCTCAGTTTGTCTTTCTGTGAGGTCATTTTTTATTATTCTTAAAATCTCTTTCATTAGCTGCTCTTTCAAATCATAAAATTCATCAGAATGTTTTGATAAATTTAATTGTGCCCCTAGGCCATTGTTAATAGGAAAATCATTAAGAACCACCGGATAAACTGTAATTTCAACAATTTTATGCTGATAAGAATCAGACTTATTCCTTTTTCGGGACATATGTAATACCTCGGCAGAATTAATCCCATAAGGGTTTAATATTATCATAGCTTCCTTTTTCTAAGTTAACCATCAATTCACTCAATGAATGATTTCTAAGGTACTCATCAATATCTTTCTCTTTGGTTAAAGGGTTTTCAGCAGTAATACTCAACCCTTCGTACTGTCTTTTTTCCACAATTTTCTGAGCTTTTTCTTGAGCGGCAGGCTCATTATCTAAAATGATAACTATTTTATCTGTATATCTGGATAAAAGTGTTAAATGTCGGGTAGATAAAAAAGAGCCGCAAGTAGCAACAACATTCTTAAAACCTTTTTGATGTGGCATAATTACATCAAAATATCCCTCAACAACGTATGCTACACCTTTCTCTAAGATACTATCCTTTGCAAAATTAAGCCCAAATAAGTGCTGACTTTTACCATACACAGAATTTTTATACTTTGGAATGCCTTTTTCATCTTGTTCTTCTTTTGACAAAAGTGTTCTGCCAGCAAAAGCAATATAATTACCATATACATTTCTAATTGGCATGACCAAATTATACGTTTTAAAAGTACTCTTTGAAGCGTTAAATATTAAACCAGCAGATCTTAAATCTTTAGGATTAACTTCCTTAAACAAATCTCTAAGATTTTCTGGAAATAAACCTAGTTGAAATTTATTAATAGATTCCAAACTTAATTGTCTTTTGTCTGTCAAATAATTCATAACTTCTTTATCTTTTAATAGATATTCATGGCAAAAATTAGTTACTTTAACAAAGGTTTCTTCCATAACTTTCACTTTCCTTTCTTTTTGTTACCTTTAGCTTTCTTTTCTATTTTTTTATCTTCAATCATTTCTTTTTCTTTATCGGCTAAATAAAATCCAAGACCACGTAAAAAAGCAGCAGTTACATGAACTTGAGTACTACATTTTTTACAATATGCTCTACCCTCTTCGATAAAAAGTTGTTGATTTGAATTACAAGTTTTGCAAAGGGCTTGAAATGGTTGTTTACTTTTGCTACGCAGGATCTGTCCCAAATCTTTTAAAGCTTTTTTAGTAAACCTTGTAATATTTTCAATTTCATTTCCACACTCATCACAAATTACCTCATTTGAAGTAATATCCAATTTTGCTTCTGTCTTTTGACGACATCCTTTCGTTGTACAATCTAATAACATAATTCCTCCTATTCGCAATCTTCTGTTATTTCGGCTCTAATATTATTTAATTTGGCGTGTTTTAGTTTTTCTAACAATTCTTGTGTCAAATCTTCTTCTAATACGCCTTGAAAAAAGTTATCTTTTCCGTTCCATTGCTTATCACCATATGTATATTTTTGCAATGTTGGTCTACCAACAACACCATACTTAATTGCTAAGGTACCGATTTGAATATGCTTATTAATAACACCTTTTAAATAATCAATATCAAACTGACAGGATCTTCTAGGTGGAGCCAATTTATTTTTATCAATTCTTGCTCCAACAATATGACCACAAACATCACCGCTATCATCAAACAGCATATTCTTTTTGGATTCAGACGATGTAAAATGAACCATCATTGAATGAGCATGCTTTAGTGCTTTACCTCCAGGAGTTGACATTGGATCACCAAACATTTTACCAACATCAACTCTAACCTGATTAATAGCAATAAATGTTACATTAGCCTGTGATAACAAAGGCACCAATCTAACAAGAGCATCTGGCAAGAATCTACCCATTGGAGCTATATTAGTGTGACCTACTGCTTTTGTCATAGCAATTGGAGTGATTAATGATGCAATACTATCAAGAACTATAAGTCCCAATCCAGAAGGGTTTTCTTTTTCTAAGTCAAGAATGCCCAACTTGATCTTTGGTTTTCCAAATTCTTTATGTGGTTGCCCACAAAGTTGTGTAAAGATTTCTTTGGCGTTATTATCTTTGATAAGAAATACTCTATCTGTGTCAACTCCCAGACTTTTCGCCCATTTTTTATCATAAGTGAATTCAGCATCAACAAATATAGCCCAATTTCCTGGATCTAACTTTTGCCATTCTGCTATGGCAACCAAACTCATAAGAGTTTTCCCACTACTTTCTTTACCAGCATACTGAACAACTCTTCCTCTTGGTAGTCCACCTATTCCAAGAGCGTCATTAAGGGATTCACTTCCAGAATTTATAACATCAATTTTTTCAATTTTACATAAACCATCGTTACCAAAGGTTTTATTCATCTGATCCCATATTACTTGCATTTTGCTCTTTGCCATTTTAATCTCCCTGTTGAAATGAATCTTTTAATTGTATTAATAACTGTTTTTGTTCTTCCGTTATTGCTTTAGGAAATTCTATTTTTATTGCAATAAGATGATCTCCCTGTCTATCTTTTCTAAAACCCGCCTCTTTAACGCGTAATACGGTATCATGTTGAGTCCCAGATGGTATTTTTACCTTTTTCTTACCAGATAATGTATTAACTATTATATCAGTTCCCAAAATAGCGTCAAACATGCTTATGGATGATTTACTAATAACATCATATAAATTACTAGTAAGAGAAAATTCTGAGTGATTGAGGTATGTAATTACAACTTCTAAGTCAGAAGATGGATGAATTTTAGTACCATATATAGTATTGGGTGGTACATTAACAACCACGTCTTTAATTTTTACTTTTTTGCCAGAACCCTTACATTTATCACAAGGATTACCAATTGGTCGTCCAAATCCTCTACAAGAATTGCATGGCATTACTATTTGTACTGGACCTTGGCGAGATACTATTTGTCCAGTACCATTACACTTTTTACAGGTCTCGCTTTTTAAATGAAATCCAATACCAGAACAATCTTTGCAGTTTTCAACTTCTTGTATTTTTAGGTTTTTTTGACATCCGGAATAAGCTTCCTCAAATGATATTTGAATTTGACCCTGCTTTCTTCTCACAACTCGTCGGAATGGATCACGAACATCATTGAAATGTTGTCTAAACATTTCCTCTACATTGTTTATATTTATTCCTCCACACTGTTGTTGCTGTTGTTGCCACTTACCACTTTTAATCAGCTCATACGAAGCATTAATTTCTTTAGACTTCTCTTCTGCTTTTTTAGATCCTTTGTTAAGATCTGGATGCCATTTTCTAGCTAACTCTATGTAAACTTTCTTTATTTCTTCATCAGAAGCATCCTGAGATACACCTAAAACATCATATGGATTTTTCATTTGTCTTCCTTTTCTTTCTTTTTTTCTTTTTCTTTGGTTTTTCTATTAATGGATCTATTATAGCACAGTTTTGTTTATGTAATGCACCCGACCAAGCGGTGGCAATTCCATCTGCTTCATCGTATGTTTCTACCGCAACATTACCCTTTCTATTTAGAATTTTTTCAAATTGCGGTTCTAAGTATTTAATAATAATATCAGGCATATCTTCTTTTGATATTTTATTTTTTATATCCAAATTCATTTTTTTTATAATTTTTCTTATTTGGTGAACCGAATAAAATTTAACACCATTAGAGTTATGGTGTCCAGCTAAAGATGCGACTCTATTAAAAGCTGCCAGAACTGTCATAGTATGACCACTTGATTTGCCTTTCATAAAAGTGAATATATCTTCAACAGCTACATACGTTGGTTCTAACTCATTACATAATTCTACAATTTTTTCATAAACCCCATCAAGACGTTCCATTTCAGAATGACTAGGATCTAATGGTTTAAAATGACCGTAAGCTACAAGCGTCGGGTCTTTATTTAAAACTACCAATCCCCATCCAATAACAGATGAACTACAATCCAATCCTAAAATACTAATTTTATTGGATTTAATTCTACGACGTGGTATTTTTATGGTTCGCCAGGTGGGTTTCTTTTTCATTATGTTCTTTTTATTGCAGAAGGATTTGCCCCATTAACGGCAAGTTGAGATTTTTCTAATCTATTTTGCCTATCATTCTCTAAAAATGTATTCTTCGTCACAAATAAATCCGTTAATGCTATTTCAGAATTACTTTGTTCTTCATTCCGCTCTTTTGGTATATTTGCGTCTACAACCAAATTTTCAACAATATCTTCATATTGGGACGATGTATTTTGTAATGTTGACATTCTTTTTCTTAAAAGTGCATTTTCTTCTTTTAAATAGTCAATCTCTTCCATCTTTATTAAAATAGATTTTTTATGATGCTCAACTAAAGAATTTATTAAGTTTAAAGCATTTACACTATAATCTTTAAATTTTTCATTGTCAGTAAAGGTATTAATACTTGGTCTAGAATGTGTTGTTAATCCTGAATAAGAAGTTAATGGTGAAACAATCGTCTCGGCTACTTTTCTTATTTCTTCTATATCTAACTCTCTATTTTTATTATAGATTTTTCTATCGGCTTTTACCTCTTCTTTGGTTGGAAATTCAACTTTTTCGTTTTTATCTAATTTGTCAAAAACTTCTTTCGCTACCTTTTCTAATATTTCTTCTCTTTCTTTAAATGTCTTTTTACTGTTCATATTATTCTCCTTTATTTTATTATTAGCAATATTTTTAATTTCTTCTATCTTATTAGTCCATTTATCAATGTCAAAGTTTTGGTCTTTTTGATTGTTAGTATCATCTATCCTATCAGACAGATTTAAAATATTTGTAGAATATTTTTCTATAAACTTAGAAGATTCATTAGCTATTTCTTCTTCACTTGGAAAATCTTCCGGTGCGCACTGTAATTCAATATTAATAGGTTTCCCAAGTTCATTATTTATTTTATCCCTTAATTTTTTAATTGTAGTATTCTTTGTAGATTTACAACTATTAAACATCTTTCTTCGCTCTTCTGGTGTGTTTACTTTAGATCTATGAGGTTTACCACTATCAAGCATTTGATTAAACACTTCTTCTTCACCTAAATCTTTTAGTAACTTTTTTCTTAATTTTAAATTATTATCTTTTTTGTCATTCATTTTAATTTACCTCGGTATTTATTTCTGAAGCATCATCAATTAATTGTATAAGATAACTTAATTGATGACCTACTAGCCCTATATCTTTATTATTTATTTTTTCAAACTTGATGCAGCAATTAATTACATCGGCTTCCAAATCTTTTCCCTTTTTAACTAAATCTTTATAAAAACTTTCCCAAGATCCACCATAATTCTGATCTCTAACTGCAGCTATCTGCTCAGGGGAAAATTCTTCAATATCCATACCAACAAACATAGATAGATCTAAACTACTAAAATTTAACTGATCTTCAAATTTGTTAGAAAATTCAACAATATCTAACAAACAATTATACAATTTTTTAACATATTTGTTAACAGATTTTTTTGTTGGTAAGATTGTACCAATAAGAAAGGTCATCACTGATTCATCAGAGTCGTTAAAGTTGGGCGGGGAGCAACCAAAACCGTGATTATGACTTATTTCCATTAAAGTAAAAATAAGTTTTTGGCTAATATTATCACGATCAAAAGTTACTTTGCTTTCAATCCTTGGCGGATTTGAGGCGATATGAATAATTTCAAACTGTTCTACTTCTATAATCTCTATATCAATTTTTTGTTCCATTAAAAGTTCCATAAGAATAATGCTAAGGGAGTCCCAAAACCACGTTGAAAAGTTGGGACTCCCATTAGCTTAAATGTTACAGGTCGTCATCTCCAAAATTAAAATCAGATGCACTAATCTCAGGTTTAACGCCTTGACTAGTATTTGTTACTGTTTGAGCCCCAACAGTAAACTGAGCGGGCTCATCTCCCATTTTTTCTGCTACCTCTTCAGGTGTAGAAGGTTGGGTAAACTTAGAGATATCTACTCTTTCAAGAAAAGTTTTTACAACTGCTTGTTCCTCTGCAGTTATTTGTCCTTTATTTGGACTCGCCATAATTGTATATAATGGGTTAGTTTTTGGCATTCCGCGTGTAATATCAATATCATACATTCTCACATCACCCCATTCAGGATTGCTTACGTGACTTTTAACACCTGAATAGATTTGACTAGAAATTTCAAGAATCATAGGTTGTCCTGTCTTACGATCAAGAACTCCTAAAAACCAACGATATTGAGCTTTTACACCCTTTTTACACAATGGACAATTCTCCACAGCACACTTAACCTTTCGGTTTGCACCACTAGAATCTTTAGTCCAATGCACGATATATTGGTACGGGTTAGTAAAAATTCTTACTTTGTTACTTCCTACCTCTAATCTCATAAAGTCGTTTCCACCAGAAACATTTCCATCATCCCATGAATTTAATTGTCCATAAGTTACTTCGGTCATTTTTTATTCCTCCAGTTCCCTTTAAGTGCTCATTGCACATTTTACGGGTTTAGTTATTTTTGATGTTTTTACCAATTCAATTTTTTGACGAACATCACATCAACGTGGTTTATACATTAAACTCTTTACATATTCAATCTGATTCCAAGGAATCCAGACTTCTTCTATATCTTTTGAACGAGTATTATTAAAAATATTAAGTTTTCCTTCATGCCAATACCCTATGCAATGAAGTGCTGAGACAAGATTGAACTCATCTCTTCTTTTCTGTACACATACAAAAAACTTTTGTTTTTCTTTAACGGATTGTGTGCGTTTTTTAAGATAAACTAAATAGAACAACTCTAATTCTGTTTTCTCTTCTACCATGACTTTTCTCCAAACTTACCATCTTTGTCAACACCGCTTGTTTCAGAAAAGCCAGCAGACATTAAATGTTGATGTTCAGCTTTTAGTTTTGCTTTCATATACCTATGTGATTCAAGAAACCATTTATGTTTTTCTTCAAACCATTTTTTTACCGCTTCAGCACTAGCTAATGCGTCACTAGCAGCTATATAATCATCATGACTTTCAGAATAAGCTACTTTGTCATTAATAGTTTTATGTCCCTCATCTTTAGCAAATAAGTATAATTTTTGACGAATAGTAGTTTTTTCTATTTTTGCTTTTTGTGTTCTCCAAATTAACGAAGAAACAATTTCACTGCATCTGTCTGCTGCCCTTAAGTATGTCGCAGCAAGTATTTCTGCGTTTGCTAAATCTATATTGCCATCTTTTGGCATCAATTCAGACATTTTTTTAAACTCTGAAATGTCAATATTCATCGGATCATATTGATCTGCTTCTAATACTTGTCTAAGAGTTAAGGCCCTAGTCATTTAAAACCTCCCCAATTCTTTTCTCCATGCGCCTAAGACGCTGATTTATCATAAGATTTTGAAGAAAGACAAGAACAGCCCAACCAATTTGTTTTTTTAATGGTGGACGTATTAAAGATATACATCCACTTCCATCAATATCAAAAACATCATGAAACTGATCTTTTCCTTCATAAGTGCCATAAGTAAATTCTTGTATTAGTTTATTATAATAATCAAATTCTTCATCGGTCATATCCACGCCTTTGTGATCTATAACACGAATCATTAACTACTCCTACGTATGGAGCCGCCGCCAGAATTTAATACTTGCTGTTGTTTTGCCAAACGTAACATTCTTTCTTCTTCAAGGAAATTATCACTGCCGCCAAATAAAGCCTGTGTCATTTGTTTTGTTTCTTTAGACACAGGCTTTCCTCTTACCTCTTCTACAACTCCTGTTTTATTTTCCTCAGTAAATACTGTTTGATCTACCATGTTAAATTTTTCTCTAATAACACTTTCCATAATTTGACTACGTTCTTCTTCACTAATATTTTCATCATCATCAAGTTCAGATACATTAATTATTTGTGCACTTTTTTGTGAATTTTTTTGTTCCATTTTTTGTGCAGTGCTTGGTGGAGCTATTTTATGCTCTCTTTGTTGTGGTGCAGTATTGTCTTGTATATTTGTATTATCCATTGATAAATTGTATTTTGTTACAATAATCATAGAAAGTTTTTGTGCTGTACCTTCACGAAGTGTTACTTCGGAAGAAATAGTTTTTTCTACATCATCTATAAGTGCCATTGTTTCTTCATCAATAAGCTGCCCACCACAAGCTGGACACTCATTAACGGCAATCGCATGTTTAAATTCTGATGAAATTTCTGATTTACATGTTGCACATTGCATTAATTTTACCTCTCTATTGTTATAATTTAACCCCTATTAGTAGATTGTCAAGTAATTATTTGATATTTAAGAATATACTGTCTCAATTCTTCTTAACATAATGCTTTTATCACCATTAAATTCTGAAACTTGACATTGGGCGCGGATAGGTCGTCCAACTAACATTACACGTTTAGCCACATCATATTCTGATGGCCAAACAGTTAGTTCTATTTCATCACCAAGAACATCACTCACTCGATATTTAATCATTTTTTGGCCAGCGTATCGACCACTTTTAATCTTAAACTCTCTCAACAATTCGAGAATTAAAAACTCGACATTAATATCTTGCCGATTTGGCAAACTGTTGATATTAGAGATTAAAGTCGAATTAATTCCTGTAAAAAATCCGGGATATAAATCATTGAGTGTTCCCGACACCAGCTCTCCTAAAACATCATTCTCATAACGCAGCTTTTCCTGTTCTCCCCACTCATTCCCCTCAAACTTTAATGGGAATTCATCGTTAATTTTTGATATGTTATATCCATCACTAACTTCACCATCTAAAATATTTTTCTTTACCCAGATATTAAATTTATCTCTATTCTTTTTTCCAAAATCATGAACATCCTTTCTTGGTATATCCATCAAATCAAAACATCCAGATTTAGCTAAAGCTTCCATTTTAGTTTTATTAATAATTTTACCTTGCGTTTTCCTTATAAAATCAGTAAAAGTATCATATGGCTGATTATTAAACACTTCTTGAACACCTTTTGGCCCAAGACCTTTAATAGCAGCAAAACCCATAACAATATGATCATCATCAAGAACTTCATATCCAAGTCCACTTCTATTAATGTCAGGAGGTATAATTTTTATTCCAATTCTTTTACATTCGCCTTTTGCCATGGCAATCTCAGAATCTCTATTAAGTCCAGTTCCGGCAGTTTTAATTTTAAGGTAGGCAGCAAGAAACGCAGAAGGATAATGGCATTTTAAATAGGCTGTAACATATCCATTTATAGAATAAAATACGGCGTGGGAATTAGCAGATACAATTCCACCATCTAGTATATAATTATGATTTTCATCGTCAACTTCAACATAATATGTATCTTTTAACCCAACATATTCTATTGTTTTAATGGTAGTAAAACCCTCTGGCGTCGCAGATCTAAATAAATTATCTTGCGGTTTATATTTGACTTTTTTATTAATAAATCTTTCAAGTTTAATTCTTTTTCTAGGTAAAAATATGGTAGAATCGTTATATAAATAGTTTCCAATATCTACTACACTTTTATAAGAGCGAAACCATAATGAATGAGAACCATCATTATTTATCTTTACATCATAAAGTCCATCTATATTATTTCTTAAATGAATTTTAATTTTTTCTAAAATATGATGTGGTCCTCTCAAACCAAAATTAATTCTATCACCTTTATACTTAAATATGGCAAAAGATCCATCGCCATCAAAATATCCTCTAATAAAATGTCTAAATAATTGTTCAGGTACAAATGAAATATCCATATAATATTTATCTTTATTATGTGGAATACCCAAATCTTTTAAGGTTTGAGTAATGTTTTTATCATTAACATCGTAAGATACACATCTGGAATTATTTCTATATCGTAATTCATAAAAAGGAGTTGTATCACCCATATATTGAGAAAATTTCTCAATATGAGCGAAATCATAATTTGCCAAACTTAATTGAAGTTTGTATTTTCCTATATGACCATCTGCACATAAAAAACCAAACCAATATGCCGTTTCTTCATCATGAATCCCAGATTGAAATTGATTTGTACAATTATGTTTACGATTATTAACCCCACCTTTTAAAATTGTCATTACTTTTTTCTTAGATATATTGTGTTTTTTAGCAATTTTACCAACAGATAAGCCATTTTTTCTTGATTCTTTTATTAAATGACGAGTCTCTCCATATAATCCATCATTGTCATTTAGCCAATCAACATTTTCCATATTATGTATTTTTTTAACTGGCAGAGCATTTTCAATAATTTCACCCACTTCTTTCATACCATAAGGTGTTAATAATTTATGATTAGGAGTAACACGAATAATACCACCACTATTAAATCGTAATTCATATATTGGCATTTTTCTATCAGTTTTACCAATATCCTTTACACTGGTTTTAATTGTTTTGTTAGTTTTTTCATCAAATGATAAAATAGTATCATTAGTTTTAATATTATTTAAGCTTTTCCAACCCAACGGTGTTAGTAAAAAGTTGAATGATTCCAAGCACTTATTGAACCCGTACCCTGCGAAAGGTAGCACAACCTTATCCCAAATCTCCTTTGCTTTTTCATATGAGATACTATGTTCATTCATGGTCCCCTCAATAAAGTCAACTTCTAATTGTAAAGCTAATTTGGGATTTTTCCCTTTAAGCTTGGTAAGTTTTCTAAGTCCATCAGCTTTATCTAGGCCCCAACCGGCAACATCTTTAGCAACACCCATCAACTGTTCTTCAAAAAGCCCCAAACCATATGTTTCTTTTAAAGATGTCTCTAAGCTTGGATGCAGATATGATACTCCCCTTTTACCAGAATGTCGTCCAATAAACTCTTTACATTCTTCAGCTGATGAAGATGGACGCCCAAGGGCATTAATAATAGCAATATCAGTTATACATTTTGGTTTAATTGACTTGCACAAAGAAATCATCATACTAGATTTTCCCAATTGGAAAACACATCTAGTGTTTCCATCTTGAATCATCTTATACGTTTTAAGGTCGTCTAACGGGATATCCTCCATGTTTTTGGGTCCTTCAGCTCCAAGGTATTCAATATTTTTAAACGTCTCATGGATGACGTCAAGAGTTGATATGGCTAAGAAATCCATTTTAACTAATCCGATGGATTCGCACCTGTTCTTTTCATATTGTACAGCAACAGAACCCTTTTTATCAATCCTTAATGGCGCGAATTCTACAATTGGAATATCAGATATTACCATACCAGCAGCATGAGTTGAAAATTCTCTAGGCAATCCAATTAAAGCATCGGCATATTCCATTAATTCTGGGCACCTTGTAGAAAAATCTCTAAGTTTTGGTGATAAGCTCATAGCATGTTCTAAAGTTTTAATTTTTTTACCATCAGCATCTTTTTCTGGAATTACCTTTTTAATAGCATTTGAGATTGCAACATAGCTAGTTCCATCAGGAATAAGACCAGGCATTACATTTCTCATTGATTTTACTAAAGCTGGAATAACATTTTTAGGAGTGTATGTATTAATATTTGATACTTGAGCACAATGATCTGCTCCATATTTGTCACGACAGTATTCTTGTACCTTGTCTCTTCCAGCTGATGTAAAATCTGTATCAATATCTGGTAGATCTTTTTTATATGCGTTTTGAAATCTTTCAAATAATAAACCGTATTCAATAGGATTCACTTCATGAATGTCCAATAAATACGCTACCATAGATCCTCCAGCGCTGCCTCTCCCCGGACCTACCAAGATATCATTATCTTTGGCCCATTTAATAAAATCAGAAACTATAAGCATATAAGAAGAAAAATTATTACCTTCAAGAATTGCTAACTCACCTTTTATTCTCAATAATACGTTTTTCATTTCTTCTCGAGATAAATTTTTCAATTTTCTCTTAAATCCTTTAAAAATGCGAAATCTCATAAATGCGGCGTCTTCTTTTAAAGGTCCTTTTATTTTTGCTTTGGATTGCCACACTAAAAACTCTTCATAATCTTTTTCCATTTTTGGTTCAAATATTGGCAAATGATTTCCTGATACTTCTAAATATTCTGGAAATTCGCATTCTGCAGCAATCTTAACTGTATTGGCCATTGACTCTTCAGCCACATCTTTTCCATAATGACTAACTAAAAAATCATATATTTCGTCAACAGTTTTAACATAATATTGATCCTCTTCATAACGAAAACGATTTGGATCATCAACCGGAGCAGCTTCTTTTATGGCTAATAAAGTATCATGGTATTTTTCACTTTCTTGACTAACATAATGAATATCAACTCCAACCACCAATGGTATTCCAAATTTTTGGGCTATATTTATTAATTGCTGATTAACTAAATGTTGATTTATTTTGCCATCTTCAAGAGAATGGGGTTGAATTTCAATATAAAATCCAGAAGTATATATACTAGCTAAGCGCTGTGCTGCCTCACAGGCTTTATCATACTGATCATTTAATATATAATTTGATAAAATACCACCAACACAGGCAGATGTGGCAATTAAACCCTCTGAGTACCTTTCAATAACATCCCAATTAACTCTAGGATATACTTTTCCAATTATTAACACTCCATGTTCAAAACCAATATGATTTACCTTTAAAAGATTTTTGTAACCAATTTCATTTTTAGCTAATAAAACCAAATGTTTACCACGTTCTCTTTTTCGTTTGCCTTTCTCTCCTTCTTTTTTTGGTAAAAAATCATACGAATGAACAAAATAAATTTCACATCCTGGTATAAATTTTACACCAGTTCTTTTATATGCTTGAAATGCATCATAGTGTGCCGCCAATGTTCCATGATCTGTAATTGCCACGGCTGTTTGTCCTATCTCTTTTACCTTATCAAAAAGATCATCCACACTTATAAGCGCGTCAAGCATACTTCCCAAAGAAGTGTGGCAATGAATATTTACAAATTCTTTCATTTTTCTCCATTCATATGTTTATTTAAGATTTAAAAATTCAACAAGTATATTTTCAAATTGATTTAAAATAGCAGAATCATTATTCTTTTTAAATATTAATTTTATTTCTTTAAGTCTTTTGACTCCAACAATAGAAACATTTTTAGTTTCTACTCTTAACAAAGATGTCTTTTCAAATGAGGCCCCAGGTTTACCTATTGGTTTTAATAAAGGTACAATACTTGGATTTAATTTTATAGGTAAAGAGTATACATAAGTAATAAGAGTTTTTCTACAACTGCAACCTTTTTTTGTTATTTGACGTACACCAGCTTTCTTAAGAAGTTCATTCATTATTCAATATCGGCACGAGCTAATGTTAACTCTACAGGCTTATCTATCCCACCAGCAGAATGGACTGCTAGAGATTTTACAACATCTGCAGCAACATCATCTGCCTCCTCCTCTGATAAATTTTGTTTCTCTGCCATTACCTTAATTATAATATCATCTTGTTTAACTGTAAAAGATTCAACAATAAATGGATATGGTGCTGTTACCAAACCTACTTCTTGAATTTGTAAAGCTATTTCAGCTGGAGAACTTTCCCCAGCAGTTGCATGAAGTTCTAATGATTTTAATACATCACCAACATCACCATCACCAGCTCTAATATCATCCTTATCAGCTTTTAAAGTAACATTAATTTTATCCTTTTTTACGGTGAATGTGTCAACGAAATATCCTTGAACTACGCGTATTCTTGTTTGAGTTACCATTTTTTTCTCCTTATCCTAATGGATTTTCTGGAACCCCAGACTCTTCTGGGTTTTCAATTACAGGCTCATTAATATTTTTTACTTCTTCAAATTGTGCCTGAGACAAGATGAGATCCATAACTTTCTTATGTTTAATCATACCAATTACACCATCCATCATACCTTTCTTTTTCAAATCACTTTTAAATACAAGTTTACTAACACCTTGTCGTTCGGCTTCACTATCTAAAATCTTATCTACTTCATCCTGCTTAACTGCCAATTCTTTTTCAACATCATATATAGCTTCTAATATAAATGTTCTTTTAACATTTCTTTCAGCCATATCTCGGATTGTTTTTAACATTTCTTCATCAGGACTGTGAAGATTTAATTGACTTTTTAAATATTTTTCTTCATCATTGATCCATCCATCTGGAGCGTCAAAATCATGAAGTCCTATTAATTTATCAACAGCCTGTTCCTCTAAGGCTTTTCTTTGACGATCAGCAGCTTGCATTTCTGCATTTCTTTTAATCATTGTTAATAAATCTTCATAAGATGGGGCTTTCATTTTTTCAACCAATTCTTCATCCGTTGGTTCTATTTTTTCGCAAACCAATTTGATTTCCAAATTAACTTCAGCCTCTTTGCCTCCATGCTCTGGGATAACTTCAGGCATAATGATTTTTTCTTTTTTCATTTCCCCCACTTTCGCACCAATTAAATTCCCACCAAATGGAGGTTCCTGTCCATCTTTAATAATAAACTCTTGATCTTTGCCAGAAGAAACCTCTTTTTCATCAATTATTGTCCAAAAATCTACCGTTGCTACAAACCCATCTTTAATTTCATCACGAGGTTCACTTATCATATGCTGATGTCTTACATTTTCTAAAAGTTGAGCAGCCATAGCATCTACATCAGTTTCAGACTTACTAAGTTGTAATCCTAAATATCCACTAGGAACAATAGTAGGCTTTACTTCAATCAATATTTCACATGAAAAACTACCATCCAATTTAAATTCTGCATTTTCTATTTTAGGTTCACTTAGAGGTGAAACTTTTTGTTCATAACAGGCATGTAGAAATCCTTCTTGTGATAGTAAAGAAGAAGATACTTTTTTGATATCTTCAGCATATGCTCCCTCAACTAATTGTTTAGGTGCCTTTCCTTGTCTAAAACCCTTAACCTGAACTTTACTTCCAACAATTTCGCAGGCTTTATCAAAGGCCATCTTTACAGCTATTGAATCATAAACAATATTTAACTTTCGGTTTAAACCACCTAAATCTTCCATTGTTGCAACATGGTGCCACTCTTGTTTTTGCTCTTGTTTCTGCTCTTCTTTCTGTTCTTCTTTCATAATTACTCCTTTAATGCACTTAAATCTGTCGTTTCACATATTTCTTTAATATTTATATTCCATCTTTTCCAAAATGATATATCAATTTCTCCGCTATCTTCTTCCGTTAATACTCTATTAATAATAGGCCCAAGAATGTTATTTCTTAATCTCATTATTCTTTGAAATGGTGAATGTGTTGGATGACCCGACATAATTAAAGCTTCAACTCTCACTTCATCACCAGGATTAAGATTTGAATTTTCAGACATACGTATGGTTTGCCATTCAGAAAATTTTATTTCATCTGTATAGTTATGATTAAAATTAATTCCATTGTCATCTATTTTGTATATTGATAATACAACACCAATTCTCGGCGCAAATCTTTGCGATTTAATATTAACAATATTTGTATTATTAGGAATGCATCTTTTAGAATTTACTTTTGATTTAAAAATTGATTTTGGGCCACTAGAAAATTTAAACGAATGACAAAACCACTTAAAATCAGCCAAGCTATTTATTTCAAAATCTTTAAAATCATTAATATTATTATTTAAAACCCCCATCCATGTGTGAAAAAACGACTGATGGATAGCTATTTCATTTCCCCTAACAACATTGGTAACTTTCTTCTCAGTCTTTCCTGGATAAATCTCCATTTCTTTTGTGGTCATTTTACGTTTATAACTGTTCCATCCAAAAAAATATCCAGCAGCATCTTCCCAAAAATCACGCATCCATTTAATAGCCGCTTCAAAGAAATACCAAGAAAGAAGTCCAGACATAGTGGTCTTATTAATTTTAGACATATGAATGATTATCTCACCTACTAAAATATTAATTTTTTGTTTAGCAATAATATGATTATCTAAATTTACTCTTTTGTCTGGTATATTATCTTTAAATGTATTATTTGTAATTCCAGAATCATTGGTGATGCAACCATCAAGTATAGTATATAGTTTTCTATTCCATATTGAAATTGTAGGTAATCCTGTAAACTTACCAGATTGGCCCTTAAATCCAGATTCCATACTTAAAGCAGCACGCGGTGAAAATTTTGTGCCGCAATATGGACAAATTAGAGGTAAATCCCTTAATTCATCTGGTGGATCTACAAATGAATATGTGTTTTTTGGAACAAATGCTTTTCTACCGCCGACCCTGAAAAGATTAATTTTAGATTTAATAGCGGCTTTATCAACACAACCCCATGTAGAAGCTGTCACATCTATAGAGTTTAATGGCACAAAATGACCATTACAATTATCCGAAGGGCATACACAAGTAACTCCAATGAATCTTTTAAACTTTTTAACATTTGCAATTTTATCACTTATTTCATTTATCTTGAGCTTATCTTTTTCATTTTGAAGTTGTGAGTTGAGATTTATATA
>PJEL010001195.1_pt1 | contig 27380 bp, 14 predicted proteins | sample 1853271 | NCBI WGS metagenome assembly PJEL01 (sample SAMN08108733, study PRJNA415343) | Invertebrate metagenome, whole genome shotgun sequencing project. | host: Globobulimina | place: Sweden: Gullmar Fjord | collected 2015-08 | reverse complement strand
TTTATAAAGAATATTATCAGACTCTGACAATGTCATATTGTCCGGCATAGTCTTTAAATGATTGGATGCGATCAGACTAGAAGATGATTTTCTGACTTAAACTGTATTAACGAGTCTTCATTAGAAGAGTATCTTTAAGGAAGGTGAGTTACTTCAAACATAGATTCCCGCAATACACGAAGAATGTTCTTCGTTACCCGGGAATCTATAGTACGTCCCGAATCAGGTGATAAACAGCATTACCGTTACGAATAGGACAGATGCGAGAAAAAGGAAACAACCAGCATTGAGCATGACCAATAAGTATTCTTTTATATCCATCTGCTTTGCTTTTGCCTCCGACACTTCACCATGATGCTCACTCTTAACCGCTGTCATCTCTACCGCCCGGCTTGAATAGGATACTTCAGTCTCATACATTATATTCTTCCTCCTTTTCAAATCTCTGAATTAGGATTATATTGCAATTCACCTTTCACAAAAAAACCCATACCTGAAGGTATGGGGGCGCATTGAAACTCTTAACTCTTTCGGCAGCCCTGCTGTCCCTTAACATTAATAAAGGACCAGAAGCTTTGCGCCCTACCCTTACAGATAGTTAGCCTTTTCGATTGGTCTTATTTCTTACTCTTTATTCTATATATCACCTCTTTCTCTTTATTTCCTTATATATAAGCAATAACTATTCCTAAGATTATCCCCGCAGTATACAGAGTAACTACCTCTATAATAAGGGTTTAGTAATTTCTGTATTTCCATAATAATTACGTCAGAGCTGCTTTTCACTCAAATAGAGTGCTTTTCCGCGTAAACGCAGACGAGCAGATATAAATTGAAGGTCATGTATTTCAAGTGGACTTGGTAGGATAGATTAAGTTTAAGGAGCACTTGACACTACTAGCCGACCAGTCTATTATTTATCTATGCCTGGAAAGAATACAAAGCTAACCATCCTTGAACACGGAGCAAGAATAGTCCATAAAAAAGGTTTCAACAATACCGGCATCAAGGAGATACTAGATAAGGCCTGTGTACCAAAGGGCTCATTTTACCACTACTTTAAAAGCAAGGAGGCATTTGGTCTCAGCTTGCTTGATTACTATGCCGGGATTTTCATTGGCAAGGCCAAGCAAATCTACAGTGAAGACGGGCCTCCCCTGTTAAAACTAAAGAGGCTGTTCGATGACTTTTCAGGCATTTTTGCAAGTAATGGCTGTGAGCTCGGATGCCCCATTGGAAATATGTCACAGGAAATGGGAGATCTGAATACAGCTTTCAGACTTAAACTTGAGGACATTTTCAAAATGATGCAGTCTCAAGTTATGATATTTCTTGATGAGGCGAGGCAGAGAGACGAGCTTCCGAAAAGTACTAACACCAGTGACATGGCAGATTTCATTATTAATAGCTGGGAGGGCTCAGTACTACGAATGAAGGCCCTGAAGAGCACAGAGCCGCTCCTCCTGTTTGACAGAATGATCTTTGGCAGGCTACTGAAAGGCACGCCTAAAAAGAATAATCCTAAATCAGGTTTATTATTTTAATACTTTTAGTTACATAACTGAACCTAATATTCTTCTCAAAGATATCAGAGGTCGTGATATCGAAAACAATCCCACATTTTCAACTCAATACAAATGCCTTTTGAACTATAATTGTCGCATCTGAACTCATCAACTATGTTGCTCAGTATGAATGTAAATCAATCCGGTCCTTGCAACAATGATCGACTATAGATTCAATATAACGCCTTACTCTCTACTCTTCTCGGGATCCGATTTTCATATAAATAAAGCGTTTCTGCCGCAGTGCGAATTATAAAGCACACCTATCAGTCTGAGCTTCTATAATCAATGGTTTATCTAAGAAAACCTCACTCGGACACTTACTTGCTCAATGACGCTAAAATGATATATACTTTTACGAATATACGCCATAGAATGTAATTATTTTGAGAACTTATCTCGCAGATCGCTATTCAATTCGCACTAGCATAATTGAAATAAATCAGTAAGATACGCATGCTCCGATGGCCTACAAAAACTATGGTAACTATTGTAGCTACTTTTATTTTTTGATAAACCGTTTAACCATGGAGATTTCCCATGTCTGAATCAATTAGTAACGAGATCCTCGAGATCCTCGCCAATCACACACAGCAGGAGCGAAGTGATGTCTCACTGGAAACAAACCTGAATAGCATCGGAGTCGATTCACTAGTAATGGTTGAAATCATCTTTAATTTAGAAGAACAATTTGATATCAGCATTCCTGATCCCGACTTTATAGGTGAGCAAAAGAACCAGTTTGAAACTGCTGCTGACGTTGTACGAGTTGTAGAGGAACTAATAGAAGAACAACATAAGAGCCTATGAAACGGATCGTCGTAACCGGCATGGGATGTATCTCATCTCTGGGGCATAACCGGTCAGAATTTACCAGCAAACTCATGCAGGGAGGGAACGGGATTGCTCCTATTACCCTTTTTAATACTGAAGGCTTTCGGGTCAAGGTTGCAGCTGAAGTAAAAGACTATGACGAGCACGCACAATTCCCTGAAAAGCAGCTAACCAAACTAGATCGCTTTGCCCAATTCGCCCTTCTGGCCAGCAGAGAAGCAGTTAATGACGCTGGCCTTAAATTTGAAGGTCCGTTGGCAGAACGCACAGCGGTGGTGCACGGCACTGGTGTTGGCGGCCAGACAACTCAAGAAATGGGCTACCATCGCGTATATGCTGAAAATGCTAAACGACTTCACCCTTATACAGTTCCAAAATTAATACCGAGTGCCGGGGCTAGCTGGATAAGTATGGATCTTGGCATTAAAGGCCCGACCTTTTCAACAACCTCTGCCTGCTCCTCGGCAAGTCATGCCATCGGGATGGGATTGCTTATGTTACGCTCCGGAATGATAGATGTGGCTGTCACCGGCGGCTCAGAAGCACTCATCACCCTTGCTACGATTAAAGCGTGGGAAGGTCTTCGAGTAATGGCCAAGGATACATGCCGCCCCTTTTCCCTGAACAGAAGCGGTATGGTAATTGGCGAAGGTGCCGGCACATTAGTTCTTGAAACACTTGAACATGCACGCACAAGGGGAGCCAGGATCTATGCGGAACTAAAAGGTTACGGCATGAGTTCGGATGCATACGACATGCTACAGCCGCTCGCTGATGGTGCCATACGCTCAATGCGCACGGCCTTAAAAGATGCTGAAGTCACTCCTGAGTCAATAGATTATATTAACGCACACGGTACCGGAACTATACAGAACGACCAGTCAGAATCACAGGCCATTAATACCGTTTTCGAAAGGCATGCAAAACAGGTTGCAGTATCTTCCACTAAATCCATGCACGGACACGCGCTTGGAGCCGCTGCGGCACTAGAAGCAATAGCGACCATCATGTCCATTCAGGAGCAGACTGCACCTCCAACAATGAACTACCTTGGACTAGATCCGCAATGCGACCTGGATTACGTCCCCAATGCCCCCCGCCCCATGCCAATAACAACAGCAATGAGTAACTCCTTCGCTTTTGGAGGGTTAAATACGACTCTGGTGTTTCAACGCTATACAGAAGATTAAGCCCGCCTTATCATTCCTTCATTTCTCTAATATAATCGCACTTCTAATCATTATAGTTATTCTGGATATGAGTAGATGGTAAACAGGATTGACTGAAACTAATGAAACTATTACATAGACTCGCTCATTTCGAGTTGCCTGATATCACAGGTGTAACAATAGGTCAGCGGAGGCATGTAAAGCCAGCCCTCTACTGTCTCTGTGTCAAAATGCCCAAAATCAGCAGTATAGTTTTTGACTTCCGCATAGGACACTAGGCCTTCAATTTCACGATCATGAAAGCGAACAAAAATATGGTAATTATTGTCCCGGGGTACTGAAACAGAGAAACTCCCGTCATCATCTGCCTTACCGGATCCAACCACTGTTCCGTATTTATTTTGAATAATAACCTCTGCGTCCTTTGCAGCGAAGATATTTGTTTTTTTATGACCATCATAGAGTACTTCTTCGATATAAGAATAACCATGCTTTTTCATGTACTTTGACAATAGACTGCTTTTGAACTGAGCGGATCCGCTTATGGTAGTCATTTCAAATGCACTTGTTGAAACACTAAAGGCAAAGAGTATGACCGGGCAGAGTATACTTAGTAATATTTTCCTCATGACAGTTACCTTACCTTAAGTTTAGCGTCTATCCAGTTGCCAACTTCCTCAGAATTAAATTCACCTAAATATGCAGTAAAGTTTTTCACGTCTAGATCAGACACTTCATATTCAGTTTTTCGACCATGGTATTTGACCAACACTTTATAATTTTCACCCTCAGTCACAGAGATAGAGAATATTCCATTTCTATCCGCCTTCCCTTTTCCAACAACCATTCCATTAGTATTTTTTACAATAATTTCCGCCTCACCTGCAGCAAATATATTGGCCTTATTGCTCTCCTCGATAAACACATATCCATGCTTTGCCATGTAGGAAGATGAGAAACTGCTTCTAAACTGAACTTCCCCTTTCAATGTACTGCCCGAAGCATTAACGATTGCACTGAAAGAAATGAGTAACATTATGCTGATCAGCACTGACGCTAAAATTCTTTTCATACCCCACCTCCAATATACATAATTTTGTACCTTATATATATTTTAAGTAATCACATCAAGACGTTATGTGATTCATATCACGTCTATGTAAAATAGTCATTTATGGGAATTGTATATGAATAAAGAAGAAGAGTTGAGGGACGAAACTATGCGATTAAATTCGCTTTTTATAGAACGGTTCTTTAAAGCGAATTGAGAATTCAGTGCCCCCGGTCCTTTTCAGCTTCAAATGGCCCTGAAGTTGGTTTTCAACTAGCATATAAACAAGCTTCAATCCAAGTGATTTAATGTTATCCATGTCTATACTCTCCTGAATCCCGATTCCGTTGTCACTGATAATCATTTCCATCTCGGACTCTCCATCCACCTCAAACTTTTCAAGAGTTACTTTTATTTCACCTGACCGCCCTTCAGGAAAAGCATATTTAAATGAATTCGAAAGCAGCTCGTTTATTATCAACCCACATGGTATAGCAGTATCAATTTTCAATTCAATACCTTCTACTTGAATGTCCAATGAAACATTGTTGGTATTTATACCGTAAAACCTGAACAAACTGTCTCCAAGACTATGTATGTATTCATTGAAGTTAATGTTGGACATCTCTTTTGACCTATAAAGCTTTTCGTGAATAAGGGCCATAGACCTGATCCTGTTTTGGCTTTCTTTCAGCATCTCTACCGATTCCTTGTCAGTGCAATAACTAGTCTGAAAATTCAAAAGACTGGTAATGACCTGCATATTATTTTTGACCCTGTGGTGAACTTCCCTGAGAAGCACTTCTTTTTCTTTGAGCGAGGCCCTGATCTTTTCTTCAGAGGTTTTGCGGTCTGTTATGTCAGTTGCAATTTCCAGTCGCACTGTCCGACCGTCTACCCATCGTATGGCCCTGTCTTGAATATAGTACCACTTATCATTGAGCGTATTTTGAAATTCCCAGTTATATACCTCAGAGGACTTGCCATTTGAAACAACCAATTTATCGTTGGTACAAAATTCACATGGTCCTGTTTTTTCACTCTGTAAAACCTGCCAGCATATACCTCCTTCAACATCGCCGAATACATCACGTGTATACTTGTTTATGAAAAGGATTTCATGCGTATCCATATCCGCCACATACACTATAGCATCCAAACTATCCAATACAGTGACTAGCCTTTCCTGAGAATCTTTAAGCGCAGTCTCAGCCTGTCTGCGTTCAGTAATATCAGTTCCTGAGCTCAGAGTAGCTGTTATAATTCCATTTGAGTTTCTGAACACAGTGTTATACCATGCGATCAGTCTCTCATCACCATTCTTCGTCACTATGACATTCTCATTATATTCTACCGGGTCAACTTTGCCGGCTACTGCCCGTGAATGAAACTCTTTCATCTCTTTCTTATTACTTTCCGGTAAAAAATTATCAAACCAGTTTTTGCCGATTATTTCATCTTCTGTGTATCCCAGAAGCTCACATCCTTTTTTATTGACAAGGTTCACGTTTTGATCAGCATCTACAATCGCCACCAGAACAGCCGCTGTATCAAGGTACTTCTGCAATGTTGATTTTTCCTTTTGCAGAGATGCTATGGTTTCTATCAGTCTTGAAGTCATCTTGTTAAATGTATCTGCTAAAACACCTATTTCATCACTTTCCGAGACTATAGCTTTTTGAGTCATATCTCCGTTACCGATTGCAAGGGCAGTCTTTGACAACGACTCTACAGGCTTAACTATCCAGCGCATAATAATTAACGCTAACGCCAGGGCCCCTGACAGAGTAAGTAGAAGAAATGCAGCTATAGTAGTTATGGAGCGTCTGGTCTGACGTAATGCTTCGGATGCAGGCAACTCTGTCACAATATGATAAACCTGGTCTCCAAGAAACATCTCTTCGGAAGCTATGAAAGACCTGCTTCCGTGCAGGCCTTCGCCAAATCCCGGCTGCAACGGAGGCTTCCAATATGTTCCGCGCAAAACAACTGAGGGGTCCTTGTGAGCAATTACTCTGTTGCTTCTGTCGATAATAAAAGCAAATCCGGACTCACCGATACGCATACTTGCAATTACTTCCCAGATAAATTTAATATTGATTTCAGAAGAGAGCACAGCCTCAACTTTTCCTGTTACAGCGTGAATAAGCGGTATGCTTACTTTCATAAGCGGATTCCCACTCTCCTCTTCAAAATATACGGGGCTATAATATGTTTCTCTTTCAGCTACAGGAAACGCAAATTCATCGGAGCCTGACCTTGTCTTAAGATCATCAGGTGCATATACTGCTTTATTCGAAATACGCACCAATTCTTCACCTGTACTGCCCAGCAATGCAATCTCATTTATTATGTCCTGGTGATAGAGTCCCTTGTACATCCGCAGTTTCGAGAGAATTTTATACTTAGTGTCAAGGTCAGTTGTAATCAGGGAGGTCGTTTTGGTCATGACACGCATATCATCTTCCAGATCATGCATAGTCAACACAATTTGTTGTTCACTTCGTTTCGATACTTCACGCTGAAATTTCTGCGCCTGCTCCTGGTGAACAACAAAACTCTGCCACGCCATGACCCCGCCCAGCAGCAAAAGAGGTAAAATTGAAAGGGTAATACATAATATTACCAGACGTTTTCTGATACTTTTTTTAAATATCATTTGATAAAACAAATAAATCAGTTTGGTTATCGAACAATAAAATCAGCCTGGTCTGCAATCTCATAAGGAATTTCAAGTCCTATATCCTTTGCAGTTTTAAGATTAATGCCCAGAAAATAATCCGCTGTCTCAATTGGAAGACTTGAAGCAGGAGTTCCCTGCAAAATCCTGTGCGCCAATCTGCTTGACTTCTCTCCTGAGCGCTTAAATTCAGGACCGTAGGAAATAGTTACACCATTCTTGTACTGTCCCGCTCCTGCGCCCATAGGAAGCTTTCTTTTCATAGCGGTATCGAGAATTGTATCTAAATTCGAAATAACAAAGATCGAATGGATAATATAAACAGCATCAACATCCTGGGGCATAGACGATAACTCCCGCTCCAGGTCTTCTAATGTTTCCACTTTTCTTATGAGGAGTTCTACATTCAATTTAACAGCGGCTTCCTTTAAATCAGCCAGACTCAAAGGAGCTGCCTTAGTGTCAATCTTTACCGGAACAAATATACGTTTAATGTCAGGTGCACCCGCCAGAAGCCATTCAAGAGACTTTTGCATCATTCCCCTGACCTTGATACCCGTTATATTTTCTCCCTCATGCTTCAGGCTTTTAACAATTCCACCCTTAACAGGGTCAAAAGCAGTTCCGAAAACAACCGGAATATTGGTCCCCTCCATAGCTTTTTTTGCTTTTTTTGTTGCCGGTGTGGTTATGGTAAAAACAAGATCTACTTTTTTTTCTTTGAAATCGTTGAGAGCCGAGTCAATTTCTTTGAAGCTACTGACCTTGATATATGTAGTGTTTTCACCTTCAACATAACCATATCCAGTCATCCCTTCCTTAAATCCATCAACAATACTTTCAACCTTCAGATTCGGATTGATAATCCCAACAACATATTTTTTTTCTTCGGGAGGACTGGCTGTGCATGATAACAGGAATAGAGAAAGAAAACTAATTAATAAAAAAAAGGATTTGCATGGTTGCACCTTAACACTGGACATTGAGTCTCCTTTTTGCTAAGAATTATTCAACTGTCTGCAACTTCATATACTCAATTGTCAGAACTGGAGATAACCAGCTGATTATTTTTTTCTTGGAGCCTTGTACACAAACCAGTCTTCCTTGGTTATTTCATGAAAATGGTCCGCTTCTTCAATTAATATCCTGGCAGCAGTTTTTCTGACTGCAGCAATTTCCACCCGTACACCCTCGCTTTTCAAATGGGTAGCAAGATCCACATAATCCGAATCTCCTGACATAATTATAATAGTGTCAACCTTTGATGAAAGCTGTGTTGCTTTGATTGAAAGCGGGATATCGGCGGACTTATGACAAGGGATAACAGATCCATAATAGTTTTCGTGCAATCTATCTGCAAACTTCGATGAGATAGACCTTCCCTCACGAAAATAAATCAATCTGTTTAACCCTCTCCCATTTAGTAATTTCGGAATCAGCTTATCGAAATTGATCATCGCATTTTTTGATTTCGTTATATCATGGATACTTCGTTCAATATTGTTCCCATCGCAAAGGATAGCTACCGATTGATTAATAATAATATTTTCTATACTCAATTATGACTCCAATTGTAATTTATAATGTTTCATTCCTGTTAATATCAGCTCTTATAATATTTCGTCGCAGATAAATATGCAAATTATTCCAATATAACATGTCAGATATTCAGGCAATACGGGGAGCTATAGAGGCTGGCGGCTCATGATTAAATGATGCACTGCACGGGAAATTTGGTAATCACTAGTAAATTGTTACGGTGCGGTCTACTGCCGGAGCACCTATTGCATCAGCCGTACCATCTGTAGCATAGAATCTATATTTTAGAGCCCCGTCACCACTTAAAGAAATCAAACGAGTCTTAGTATATTTTTTGCCATCACTGTAATCAGTGTCTCCTGCATCAACTTCGTCCATATCGAAAATTTCAAATCCTTCATATGTTCCGTTATCATTCTCATCAATCCATATCTGAATTGAACCGGCAGCGTCACCATCCAGATCAATGTATTCAACCCTGAACTCAAAATTACTTCCACCTGCTCCGCTGTCAGGGTTTACCCCATCTGAGATAAAGTTTGTCTCACCAGCCCAAAAAAGAGCGGGCACATTGTTGGAACCCGAACTCTGTATAAGTTCATCCGCACCCATATCAAATCCGGCCCCCTGAGGTCTTGGATTGCCATCATAATCATCAGCCTCTACGATTGAGGATGAAGCGACATCTACCGCTGCAGAAGTGCCGGTGCACCCTGCCACGGGATCGTCAACGCCGTTGCACAGATGAAAATCACCTGCGACACTGACGCTGCCGGCTGTTGCAGCCTGAAAATCAACAAAGAACGGATCGCTGTCTATATTGCCTGTTCCTGCAAATGTTCCACCTACGTCTGAATATGAGACCATCGGCGAATTATTAATCTGATGGTTCGAAACACCAGCTACATTGGCCCATAAAATTGAATTAGTGATGGTGCCCCCACCGCTGTAACCTCCGCCGCTCCGCCCAGTCCTGTTACCGGCGATAGTACAATTGTATATAGATGACGTCGAACCTGTGTAAATACCACCGCCGTCATTATATGAAACTCCTTCGGCCAGATTACCTGTAATAAAACTATTAGTAATAGTCATGTCCCCCTGGTTATAAATACCACCGCCATAAGTGCCTGCCTCGTTACCCTTCATCCAGCTCTTTACCACGTTAGCAGTTGTATTGCTTCCAGTGAAGTAAAGACCTCCGCCCGCACCCGTCGCAGTATTGCTACTTACTACAGTCCCGGTAATGGTCAAATTAATTGAAGAGCTTGATCCGCTGTATGCATCAAGGCCGCCGGCATTACGTGCTGTATTTCCGCTGATCGATCCTCCGGTGATATTTACCGTTACATTTGCACCGCCCACGTCCGACGGATAAATACAGAGACCTCCGCAGTCGTAGTTTGTGGTATTTGTAACTGTGTTGCTGTCAATATTCGTATTCGTAATCGTTAGAGATCTGGTCGTTGAAGTAGTATATCTTATACCAGCGCTTGAGCCTCCACCGGTATTATTGCTCACACTAGAATTGATCAGGGATACATTTCCTGCCATACTCAAAAATGCCACACCCGCGCCGGCTGAAGTTGCTGAATTACTGTCTATTGAAGTATCAGTGATAGATATATTCCCGATTCCATCAGCATGAATTCCTCCGCCATTTCTGGCTGAGTTATTGCTGACAGATGATGTACCAGTGATAGTAAGCGTTGTTGAAGAACCGGACAGTGCAATACCTCCACCTTCAATAGGTTGAGTTGACTGGTTATAGTCAATTACACTGTTAACGATTACCAGAGGAGAACTGAGGACCAGGATACCGCCTCCATTCTGGACTGACGTATTATAAGTAACCGAGCTATTTGCAATAGTGGTTGCGAATGTACGACTACTGAGATAAATAGCGCCGCCCTGTGTATCTGCTGCGTTGTAACTTAAGGTACTGCCATTTACATTTATGGCGGTTCCGCCGTTTACGGCATATATCGCCGACCCGTAGCGTGAATTGTTCTTGTCGCCTGAATCTCCTCCGATGGTGCTGCTATTGATGGTTACACCTCCGGCATCCAGGTATATTGCTGACCCGTTTGAGTATGATGCAGGGTTATTACCCTTAACAATCAGGTTACTCAGCACAGGAGCAGCCGTGCCGCTTATCGCGATACCCCTTGCCGATGCTCCGCCGATATTCTGGTTATTGATTGTAAAGCCCTTAAGCACAGCACCGGACGTCTCACTATTGCTGAATGTAACAACCGGACTATCCGCTCCGCTGCCCTCGATAGTAGTCGAAGCAGCGCCGTTTTCTGAGTAAATGGTTATATTCTTTCCGCTATAGGTTATGTTTTCGCTGTATGTACCATTGCAGACTCGGACAAAGTCTCCGCTCGTTGTTCCTGCATCGCTGATGGCACCCTGAATAGTCGTGAAGTCAGCGCCTGTTGAGCAGACTGTAATGGGATCAATAATAGTAACAGTCCCTCCCGTTGATACAGGAGTGCCTATTGCATCGGTTTGTCCGTCATTTGCAAAGAAACGGTAATTCAACAGACCGTCACCGGCAAAAGATAGTGCTCTGTCAACAGCATAAAGCTTGCCGTCATTATACGTTGTATCACCGGCGTCAACTGCGGTCATGGCATATTTTTCACCGGCCTCATAGGTGGTATTATCATTTTCATCAATCCATACTTGGATGAAAGAAGGGATTTCGTCATCAGCGTCAGTGTATTTCACGCGGAAGGTAAAGGTGTCTCCATCGTAGGAAGATTGAGGATCAACACCATCTGTCGTATAGTTCGTTTCTCCTGTCCAGTCAAGTGTCGGCGCGTTATTTGGCGTAAACGTTACCGTTACAGTGCTGTCTGAAGCAGGCGTACCAGCTGCGTCATTAGTGTCGTCCGAGGCATAGAAACGGTATTTGTAGATACCATCATTTATATAAACTAATGTCAGGTTTATTGCGTAGAGTTTTCCATTTGTATAGGTCGTGTCTCCGCCGTCAGTAGCTGCCATGGTGTATTTCTCACCTGCTTCATATGAATTATTGTCGTTTTCATCAACCCATACCTGCACAGATGACGGGGCAGTATTGTCCGCGTCAGTGTAATCAATTCGGAATTCAAAGCTGCCTGCGTCAGGGCCGCTATCTGGATTGACACCGTCAGTTGTATAGTTTGTCTCGCCGGTCCAGGAAAGCGTTGGTGTATTATTTGTTAACGTCACTGTCTTATTGGATGCAGGCGTACCTGTGGCAAAATCTGTACCGTCTGAAGCATAGAAGCGGTAGTTGAGGCTGCCGTCGCCCGCGTACCGCAGGTTCAGTGATTTCATATACCGTTTCCCATCGGTGTACGTGGCGTCACCGCCCACAGTACCTGTCATGTTATACTTTTCACCAGCTTCGTATGCGCCGTTGTCATTTATATCAATCCACATCTGGATTGATGTCGGGGCAGTATTGTCTGCATCGGTGTAATCAATACGGAATTCAAATGAAGTACCGCCAACGGCGCTGTCCGGATGTACTCCATCCGCTGTATAGTTAGTCTCCCCTGTCCAGGCTAGAGACGGTACATTATTAGTGACAGTCACTATGCTGCCGGAAGTGGGATTTCCAGTTGCCTCAAATGTACCGTCAGACCCATAGAAACGGTAGTTGAGACTGCCATCGCCTGCGACGGCGAGAGCCAATGTTTTACTGTAACGTTTGCCGTCAGTGAAGGTAATATCTCCAGAGTCGGTTCCTGTCATACTGTACTTCTCGTTACTGCTGTATGCACCGTTGTCATCCTCATCAACCCATACTTCAATAAGGGTTGGTGCATTGTCGTCAGCATCTATGTAGTCAACTCTGAAAGTAAAACTACTGCCACCGGCTGCACTGCCGGGATTGACGCCGTCAGAAACATAATTTATCTCACCTGTCCATATCAGCGCAGGAGCATTAATCGTAAACTGATATTCATCAGCCCCGATATCGTCAGCCGAACCCTGAGGTCTTGCATTTTTGTCAATGTCATCGGCCGGCGCATAGGTCGCGCTAGCATTGTCAACAGCATCGGATATGACGGTAATGTGATAGTCTCCTCCCGAAGCATTAACAAACAGGGGATCGTTGTCTGATGTATAGCCGCTTATCGCTGGTGTACTATTCCCACCGAAGTACGGAGCATTGGTGAATATTGCATCACCATCATTAGAAATAATCGAATCCGTTACTGTCATGGATCCGCCATTAAAGTATGCGATATGTCCACTGCCGCTCGCTGTGTTATTCCAGATGATAGAGTTTCTTATTGTCGTTGTAGAGTTCTGATTATAGAAAAGCCCCCCATTGCCGCCGGTCGCCTGGTTGCTTGTAAATGTAGAATTGACTGCTGTCAATGCAGCGCCTGTATTCACAAATGCAACCCCGCCCTGCACTCCCTGATTATTGGCCACAAAACAGTTTTCAAACAACGTGTCATCACCGCCATTCGGCATGTCAATAACCCCGCTGTTTGCCGTAATTGCCGTATTGCCGGTGATCGTACTGCGGATAAAATTAATATCAGAACCATTTGAGTAGACCGCGCCTCCACCGAAATTTGCAGTATTGTCCTTGATGATAGAATCAATGAAATCAACATCTCCATTCTGTGAAAAGACAGCACCTGCATTCCCGCTGACCGTGTTATTACGGATTATTGTCCTGGTAAATGAATGACCGAACCCGGCATTGAACGCAGCAGCGCCGCCGTCTGTTGCGGAGTTGGAATAAATCTCTGAATCAACAACAGTAAAGATACTCGATGCATTGCCAGCATTAAGCCCTCCGCCCCTGCTGCCTGAATTATTGTTGTTATGAATCTTGCAATTGGAGACAGTAGCACTGCCGCCATTGGAGTTAATCCCTCTCGTGCCCCCGGTGATCTGAAAACCGTCTATAACAATGCCGCTTACATTCTGCAAAAATATAATATCGTACTGACTACTGATTGATGTCACATCAGCGCCGCAGACCGAGCTCAACTCTGAGTTTGAGTAATTCGACTGCCATAAGCTAAGGCTTTCGTTATAGGCACCTTCATATACAAGAACCTTTTTAGTTCCGCTTCTCGCAGCGTCAATGGCTGCCTGTATCGAGTTATACCATAGCGGTCCACTATCTCCGGAACCGATTCGCACTCCGAGCGCATCCACAACGGTAACCGTAGTATCAGTAATCGGGGTTCCAAGAGCAATGTCAGTGCCATCTGATGCATAGAAGCGGTAATTCAGGTCGTTGTCCCCTGCAAGTGCTATCGACATTGATTTCTTATACAGCTTTCCGTCCGAACAAGTTACATCACCACCATCATCTGCACTCAGGTTATATTTCTCGCCCGGTTCATATGAACTGCTATCATCAAGATCGACCCACACCTGTATGTCACCAGCTCCAGGCGGACAGTCGTTGTCCGGGTCCGTATAATTCACAAGGAATTCAAAACTCCCTCCTGCTATTCCTGATGCAGGCTTCACACCTTCTGCGCGGCACGTCATAGGCTCCCATTCAAGAATTGGCGGACTGTTCGCTCCGGACAGCACTGTCAATGCGCCGTCCGAGACAGGAGTACCCGTTGCAACGTCAGCTCCATCAGATGCATAGAAACGGTACGTCAAGGTTCCGTCTCCTGCATAAGTGAGTGTCAGAGTCTTTGTATAGTTTTCACCATTCGCGTTGTCGCCGTCTCCACCTCCGGCAAGAGTCATATTCTCTTTTTCGGATGCATCAAGATAATCTCCGTCATCGTTCCTGTCTACCCAGACCTGGATGAATGAGGGGGACTGATCGTCTGCATCAGTATATTCGACACGGAATTCAAAATTAACGCCGCTTCCGCCAATATCGGGATTTACCGCATCAGCAGTAAAGTATGTATCACCAGTCCATGATAACGCCGGTGCATTATTAAGTATCGTAACTGACCCGTCGGCGGTAGGATCGCCGATTGCGGCATTCGATCCGTCAGTCGCATAGAAACGATATTTCATGAAATTATCGCCGGCACTGTTAATGGTTAGGTCTCTTGTGTAAATCTTACCGTTTGTATAATTGACATCGCCGGTGTCAACACTGCTCATGGCATATTTTTCATCAGCTTCATAGGCATTGCTGCCGTCTACATCTACCCAAACTTCCATCACACCAGGGGCATCATTATTGGTGTCCTTGTACTTGACCCTGAATGTAAATGTAGAACCGGAGGAAGCACTATCCGGATTGACTCCGTCCCCCTGGTAGCCTGTTTCTGAAGTCCAGTCCAATGTCGGTGGCTGGCTTAGGCTCTGGAAAGGGGTTCTGTCCTTACCTTCAAGGATTCCGCTATTGTGACATCCAACACACAGGTTATGGACCGTGTTGCTGAGCCATGCTGTGCCGTCACTCGCCGCTAGAGGAAGGTCCTCAGGGCTGGGCGGAAGCGGCTTCCCGATATTTGTTGTGATTAAATCGTTTTTATACCAAATCCTGAGACCCGGTTCACGTCCGGTCAGTTTACCGTCGCGCACCATAGCCAACCGTGTGGAACCATGAACGTTATGGCAGACAACACAGGTAATCAGACTGGTATTTCCCCCGCTCCAATCTGCCGGGTACTGAATACTATTAAATACAAGATGATACTCATGTCTATTGACACCGACAGTCTCCAGGTTTGTATTCGTGTTGGATGAGTCAAGAAACGGACCTGAGTCATGACAGTTTGTGCATAAACGATAGTTATTTACCACATTAGGCGCGTTGCTCGGCCACGGTACAAGCATTGGCTCCCTAGTGCTGGTTCCACTTCCCTGTCCCAACGGAACCTGATCAAGCCGGTAGCCCTTTCGGTATACACTGGGATCAGTATTACCACTTCCGCCATCATTGAAAGTTCTCGCATTATTATCAACATGTGCCGCTGTAAGGTCGTGGCAGCTGTCACATTCAACCGGTTTTGCTGCACCTCCAACGAGTGAAGGTTCGATCAAGCCGCCTTTATAGGGATATGCATTTCCTGCAGGAACACCGTGCCCGGTCTTATAAAAACCCCAGCCGGTTCCATATGTGTATGCCCCATCCTCATCACCAATTACATTTGGGGCGCTTATACCGCCTACTACAGATGGCACTTCATCATGACATCCGGCACACCACTTTTCCTTGCCTATTTTCAAACTGCCGTCTGTTTCATATACTCCGGTTGCCCAGTTATTCTGTGCACCGATTACTGCATCACTCACTCCATTATATGTCCCACTAGGACTGTGGCATCCATTGCAGACTGTCGTAGGCGTACCCGCCTTATATGCTGCATAACTCACGCCGTCGGCAAAATTCGGGAAATTCCCAGTATTATGGCACGTACTGCACCCGACATTCGGACCGCGCAAATCGTCAGCATCATTCTCAGTATGTGTCGAGTGTGTCTGATAACTCCCTTTTCCTCCAGTTGCCCCTCCATAACCTGGGTCATGCCCATGGCACTCATCGCAGCCCGTACCACCACCGCTGCCGTGTGCAAATCCGTTCATATGATTGTGGCAGACCGTACAGTCAGTCCCCGCAGGATTGCCTGCATTACTATGCAGCTGATCTGAGCCACTCCCGTCATTTCTGAAGTGAGTTGTCAGCGTATGACATACTTCACACACACCGTTATATGTCCCGTCTCCGTCAGAGAATGAGTTAGTCCCTGTGTTTTTGAAAAACTTCACCGTCTTATCTCCCGTCTTTGTAACAGAAGGGTTTGTGATACGGTCTATTTTTATCGTGCTGTTTATCAGGTTCCCGTATATAATCGCAAAGGTATCTGTCCCGGGGGTTACATATCTCAGATCAATTACCTTTTTCACTGTCAGTGTATCACTCGTATTGCTGAGTATCTTGTATCCGAACTTCTTTCTGCTCCCACTCACATTCGGGATCAGCACCATCCCCTGATATTCATCGACTGTCCAGCTTGCTCCTGTCATTGTCAGCTGACTTTGACCGGCCTGTGGCTGATTAATCTGAATGTCTGTGGATATGCCCGAATAAATATAGCTTGCACTACCATGGGTACTTAACTGTTTCTGATAGTGAGGGTTATGGCAGACCCTGCATTCCACTGTCCAATTCCCGTAGCTGTTGTCAATATTGAGGCTCGAATGAGTCCTCATGTACGGCGCCGCAATATCATTGTGACAGCTCCAGCAAAGCGTATTGAATTGAGTATCATCAATATCCTGAGGCGTATGGTTTGTCCACGGTGGTAGGTGTGACGGCTCGTCCGCGTACACATAATGGCATGAATCACAGGCTATGCTGTTTACCCCGGCGTGAGGATAATCCAAGGCTTCAACTCCCGTTGTTAAAAGTAGTAGTATGATTACAGAAATAACGGCTCTAAGACTTATAAACATGAACCCCTCAAATCGTAAATATGTGTTGTATGTTGAAAAATGCGCTTAATACGCAAAATTAGACTTTTATTATTGTGCAAATACAATGCCACTAGTGCATCTTAAAATTCATTGTAATTAGTGGAGGTTAGCCATTCCAGTGAAATATGGAACTGTTTTAATTCACCCAGCTTGCGCAATCTCACACACTTCTTTACCAAAAAAGAGACTGTTACTGTAGAGATACAATATTTAGAATTACGGCGTGAAAGATAGTATGTAAAAGCAATACTGTAAAATGAACATTAATTATCTTTTTTCTTAAAGTACTCCGGATACGTCTTTTTGTAGTTTTCAAAACATTCGGGACAATAACCATGAGAAAATTCAGCTTCAGAATGCTCACTCATATAATCAGCTACCATTTTCCAGTATCCTTTGTCATCGCGTATTTTTTGGCAGGAACAGCATATTGGTATCATCCCGCTCAGAGTTTTGACTTTAGCAAGAGCGTCCTTTAGTTCATGAATCAGCTTCTCCCGTTCCTCTTCCACATGTTTACGCTCAGTGATATCTCTATCTATTCCTCTATAACCGCACAATGTTCCCTCGGCATCAAAAAAAGGGATTCCGCTTGATTCAAATAATACCTGATGGCCGTTTTTGTGAAGGTTTGCATTTTCAAGTTCTTTAAACGGTTTTTGTGATGCAGCAATGGGATTAAATATTTCTGCAACACGTTTTGCCTCTTCTGGAGGCATAATATCAAAGGGGGTTTTTCCCACAAAGTCTTCAGGTTCATAACCCAACATATTACGTATATTGGGACTGACATAAGTATAGACTGCATTTTCATCCACCTCCCAAATCCAGTCACTTGTTGTTTCAACTAAATTACGAAACCGCTCTTCGCTTTTTTGGAGAGCCTTCTCAGTCTTCTTGCGCTCAGTGATGTCTACGAAAGTGACTATCACCCGAACAAGGTCGCTTTTTTGGTCAAACTCCGGCACAGCGTTGAACAATGTCCACAAGACATCATCCATTTCGGGATGATAAACGCCAACAACAATATTCTCTAATATATTTTGGGTTGCAATAACCTGGTTGACAGGATATTCCTCAAGGGGCATGTTACTACCGTCTTCCCTGATAAATTTCCAACGCGGGTCAATGACTTTCTTTCCCAGCATCTGGTCTTCAGTTAGCCCCAGTAGTTTCTGAGCCATGGCATTGCTTTGAACAATGCTGGTATCAGCAGCGTGTACGATGACACCTGTCCTGATACTATGTATCAGTGTTCGCAACCTCTCCTCACTTTGTTGCAGGGACTTCTCGGATTTCTTGCGCTCGGTGATGTCTCTAATGACTGCTTCACGGGCCTGTCGACCCTGATAATTGATTTCTTTCCCCCGTGCTTCAACGTAAATGCGGGAGCCGGCTTTCTTTAATCCTATAAATTCGTATGCTTCCTGATAGTCTTCCTTGATATGCCGAGCTACTAAATCACGATGCTCCGGGGCAACAATATCACTTAAATTCATTCCTGTAATCTCGGACACCGAGTATCCAAACATCTTTGCAAATTGTTGATTGGCATCAATAACTATGCCTCTTTCTGAGATAGCAATCCCTTCAAACGTGGCATCATTTATCATGCGCAACCGCTCTTCACTCCGCTTTAACGCTTCCTCTGCCTGTATACGCTTTGTTATGTCATGAATAATTGAAAATAGGACTTTCTTGTCTTCCATTACGACCGGACTGCTGTAGACTTCGACATCCCTAATTTCTCCGTTTGCCAAACGATGGCGAAAGATAAAGTGCGTTCTCTGCTCTGTTTTAGCCATACGCATTTCATCAAAAACCTGCTCTTTTGTGAGTATGTTTATATCTGTAATTTTCATGCGTGTAATTGTTTCCAGGCTATAGCCATAAAAATCAAGCGCGGCAGAATTTGCATCTACGATATCGGCAGTGTCCGGATTAACTAAAAGCACAACTGCATGAATATTATTGAAAATATTTCTTTCTTGATATTCTCTTGCTACTCCCAAACTATTTCATCTCCTTAACATACAGAGTTATACAAGTTACACATAAAGAGTGCGAGTCAGAATAAATAAAATTATATCATTATTTAATTCCAATTACTGTATTCAGTCTGACTCGAATCTATTGATAACTTCTGCAAGTCAATGAAATCCTGCCTACTGTGAAATTGTTTATCCTCAGATATGATTGTCGCCGAAATCATTAACTGTACCTGCTTGTCAGTAATCCGTGAAGTCTTGAACCCTGATGATAACCATTAGAATAATTGTAAAATGCTCTCATCACATGTGTTCACCGGAAAACATCTGATACTTATAAAGTTATTTGCATACCACAATGTAATAAAAAGTCAAAATCAATATTGCTGGTACACATCTTGTGAAATTGTTATGTCTCCCTCTCTGTCATGTCCTTGTTAAGGACTCACATATGTTTTTAGATTTCATTTAGCATCCAGAATATCTCTGACTTTTATTAAAATATCTTGCGGTGAAAAAGGTTTTGAGATAAAATTCAATTTCTCTTCTAGGATACCCTTTTTATGAATAATATCAGCAGTATACCCGCTTGTGAATAAAGCTTTCATCTCAGGCCTTTCTTTTTTAATTTCATCGAACGCTGCCTTGCCGTTTTTCTTGGGCATGATCACATCAAGTATAAGGAGCTGAATTGCGGCTTTATTCTCTCTAAATTTCCTGACTGCATCCTCCCCGTCCACTGACTCTATTACTTTATAGCCATATGCTTCAAGCACTGTTTTAACCATTTTCCTTGCTTCTTCATCATCCTCCGCTACAAGCACAGTCTCCGTGCCGCCTGATAATGTAGCAATCTCAATTTGCTCTGTTTCTTCAACCTCTTCTTTAATGAGAGGAAAATATATCTTAAAGGTTGTCCCCCTGTTTAATTCGCTATAGATATTGATATAACCATTGTGCTGCTTAACTATTCCATAGACCATGGCAAGCCCTAAACCTGTCCCTTTGCCAGGGTCTTTTGTTGTGAAAAAAGGTTCAAATATTTTATCTGCCGTTTCTTTATCCATTCCAATACCGGAGTCGGTTACAGAGATTAGGGCAAAAGGACCGGGTGACCCGTATCCATGGCTTTTTATATACATATCATCAAATACAACACTCTCCGCTACTATTGATAATGTTCCTCCATCAGGCATGGCATCCTTTGCATTTGTCGCGAGGTTCATTAATATTTGCTCTATTTGTACAGAGTCTGCATGTACAATTAAATCTTCATTCGCAGCGGTAATATTTAATTCTATCTCTTCGCCAATAAGTCTCGTCAATAATTTGTATATACTCTGGACTATCCTGTTTAAATTTATTGGCTTCGGACTTATTATTTGTTTCCTGCTGAAGGCGAGAAGACTCTGTGTTAAATGTGCCGCTTTTTCTGACACGCCAAGTATGGCGTCAATATAGTGTCTTGCTGGATCATCGTCGTTTGTTTTCATCTTAATGAGATTCCCATATCCGACTATTGCTGTCAGGAAATTATTGAAATCATGGGCTACGCCGCCAGCCAGTGTCCCGATTGATTCCATCTTCTGCGCCTGTAGAAGCTGTTTTTCCAGAGTCTTTCTCCCCGTGATGTCCCGGATAATCCCGATGTTTCCTGCTGACACTCCGTCTCTGTTAAACATTTTTAGTGCATAAAGTTCACCCGCAAATATCGTTCCGTCCCTCTTTCTGAAATCTACCTCCATAATTCTCCCGACCAGAACATCATGTTTATCGAATATCTCTTTTCCCGTATCGGAAAATCCTTTGTCATCTGCATATAGTATTCGCGTTTTTTTGCCTGCTATATCGCTAATGCCATATCCAAAGAGATCACTAAGGGCAGGTTGATTTGCGGTAATAATATTACGTTCCTCGTCAGCCATTATGATCACATCCTTCATGCTGGAAAAGAGGTTTGCATATCTCTCTTCACTGTCCCTGAGCGACTCGCCTGCCTGCCTGCGCTCTGCTATCTCTTCCTCAAGCCGCTGGTTAATTGAAACTAATTCTCCACGTGCCTTTGACAAATTGTCTATCATGTCTTTGAATGCGTATGTCAGTTCGCCTATCTCATCTTTTGATGTAGGCTGCAGATCAATATCAAGTTTCCCCCTGCCTATTTCAAGGGCCGCATCTCTTAACTTAAGAATTGGTCTTAAAAAAAGACGTGATATAAACAAACTTAAACCAAAGGCGGTAAAGATAATTAACAGGGTAGCACCAATCATGAATTTACGGGATCGTGCAATCCTGTGCTTTAATTCTTCCAATCTCTTTGAGCTTTCATTTAATTCAGCTTCAAGATGAGGATTAATTGAAGACATGAAAACATCAAGCACCTCATCAATCTTCAACCTTACTTTGTGAAGTTCCTCTGCTTTTGCCCCTCCCTGTACAAGCAGAATATATTCTGTTATATAACTCGTATATCTTTGTACGGACTGATCAATTTCCTCATGCCATGCCTCATCTTCTGCACTGTGATAAAGCATATGCATGGTTTTGTAGGTGTTCAGCGTTGAGAGCGCCTTTTCAATCTTACTTTTATACGCAACATCGCCTTCTTCAGCAAACCTGGATGCCATTGCTAAAACATGGTAAAGTTCTGTTGTCATTCTTGAAATAGCAACATTGCCCGGCAGCATTTCCCCTCCTACTTCTTCAAAACTGTTTAACATATCGTTCTGTACAGTAAGGCTGGTGACGTAGCTTACCAGCAGGGTCAGGAGAGATACCGACAGAAAGGCGTATAACAACTTTTGACTTATTTTCACCTATTTCTCCCCAAATCCATGTTTTATGAAAATGGCTTTGCCTTCAGAAGCGACAAAGTCAGCAAATAGCGCAGCACTTTGCTGGTCAGAAGTTCTTGCTAATTCCGCTACATGTATTTCCTTTACCTTATTTATGGCTAAAGGGATAGCAATTTGTATCAGACCTTTTGATTTTTGCCATTGCAGCATATCAGCCCAGATTAATGCAGCATCTGCCTCTCCCTTAAGCACAAGATCGAGCAATTCATTTACTGTAGATGCGGTTATGGAAATATTTTTTTCAAATTCAATTTCCCTTTCGGAGTCATTCACTATCTTATCAGCGACTCTGCCAATAGCCGCCATATTTTTATTTCCCACCGCAATCTTTATGCCGGGTTTTGAAAGGTCACTGTATGATCGAATCCCCTTTTGATTATGCCGCATAGCCGTAAATACAGGTATATGTAAAGCAACATACTGATCACGAGTTACTAGCTCATCCGCGGCCTTTATATAGTGAACTGATCCCGGAACAAATACATCCCCCCTTCGTGTCTTTTTTATTGTCTCCAGTAGTGTCTCGCTACCGGCATATATAATAGTTATTCTCATGTCATGCGTTTGCTCAAAGGTCTTTTTAATCTCCTCCATTGCATGTTTAAGGCCTTTACCGGAATATACTGTCAATGCTTTCTCTTTTTTATTACAACCCGTGAAAAAACCGATATAAGCTCCTGCTGTTAAAATCAATAATATTAGAGAAACCTTTTTCCACATTACGATCGCCTCCTTATTAATAAAAAAGAAACCGGATTTTAATGTATACCCAGCATTTCATGATATCTATTACTACCATTAACACTATTTTATTACCAATAATGAATCAGGACAACTATTATTTTGTAAATTCTTCACTGTTTAACCTGATGCTGACCCACAATAATCATTTATAATCTAGTATTGTTGGAAAGATATCATACTTATTGATAATGCGGAGCCTTGTATAGGTAATAGTGGAATCTGAAGAATGGAGATCTGACCACCTGTTCATCATTCAGCTAAAGATACGAACCCATTCATGTGTAATCTAGAAACGCATTTTCTTTTTTGCGATCTTAAAGGCAGCGGCTGGCTGGCTCGCAATCCATGAAGGATCAAATAGCACCATTGACATATCTTTGATTTTACCGCTCTTGTTTTTGTTAAGCCTTGCAATCAACACAGGGCCGCATGCTTCGTACATGGAATAGTCCCCTGGGGTGCCTTCGGCACCAATCATGAAAATCGTTCTTAAACTTCCACTCTCCCCGGACTTCCATTTCTTTCTACTCAACTCAGCCGGTAATAGTTTGTCGGCAAGTTTCGCACAGCGTGCGCCAAGTGACGGTCCACCGGAAGTTGCCCAGAGCAATGTATTTCCCTTGCTCCAGTCCACTTTCCCGTACTTCTCGACAAGGGCTTTACGGACCGGGACAGAAGACTCCCCTTTTCCGTCGAAATAAAGGCGGCGGCTCACAGCGGCAACCCGTTCATTGTCATTGTTTCTCATGTGGTAAAAAGCGACACCGTGATCACCCTCCTTCGAGAAATAAAGCCTACCGTCTTTAAAAGGACGTGGCTCAGTCGCCATAACAACATGTTTTCTAGATTCTGCTTTACTGAGATCCATTTCCCTTTTAATAAGCTTGTCGGCATCACCCCATGTCATACCAAGACGCAGTCCCAGGATGTCCGGTCCGTACGGGACACGGTCTTCCTCTTCCACACAACCTTTCACTGCAGCATTGTACTCTTCAGAGCCTTTGTTTAATTTCCAATCAGATGAGGCACGCTGTTCGCAATTTCTTACTTTTCTTTTTGCCATACTTTTGGCCTTGCTTTTCTCTTGATCTATTTGACTGCTTGCCTTCATCTTCCCTGAAATGCACCGGTTTGATTCATTCCCGCCTTTTACAGTACTGCACACATCTTCAAAGCAACTCAATCTGTCCTTCGGAGAGACTATGGTCTCACATTCCGTCAATTTTTTATTTATCTTATCTTTTTTGCTCCGCATGTCTGCGGCTTTCTGTTTTTTCTTCTTTTCAGCCTGGGCTTTTGCGGCAACAGCGGTTTTTGTTTTATCAGCTGATTGAGCCTGTGCTACCGCGTATCGCTCTTTAGCGGATGGGAGGGTGTCCGGGCTAAATGATGCAAACACATCATCGTTGGGGTCAAAGATTGTGACCTTATCGAGACCGGCAATCAAAGTGCCGCTTGTCCTTGTATTTCCACTTCTTGCGGCCCCCACCATATCCTTTACTGTAAACTCTATCACCAGCATAAAATACCCTTTTAAGGCCTTCATTTTTTCAGCCCGGCTGCGTTCCACTGGAATATCTTTTATCTCAATCCACCGGTCTAGAGCCAGTAATGTAATATTGGGAAACAGGCGAGTATCACGCGAAGAAATTTTGGGGATGACCCGAGCGGCATCCAGTGACTCTTTGTCTATCATAGGACGGCCCATTGTTCTAAATTCATATACCGCCATATCCCATACAGCAGCAGGAATTGACTTAGCGTTTCTACTTTTCGATACAGGATGCCATGATATAAAACGAAAAACACCTTTTGACGAATCGTAATTTGGTTTGCCGATTCTATATTGGCTTTTGATTCTGATCCGTTTCGGCAGCTGGGCCGCGGCCTTCTCAACAAATTTCTTGTACTCGGGCGCCAGCTCCTCAGATGCAAATTTCGGATCACGCCCCATTATCTGCTGCGGCCGGAAAACCGGCTCTCCACCGGTTTTGATCATCTGCTCCGTTATCTTCCTGAGAGTTTCTCCTTCCAGTGCGTCGGGCATGTGGCGGACAGCCAGCAGCGTCATGATATCCGGGGTCAGGGGATAACCTGTTTCAGCTAATGTTTTTTGCCTGAAAATCGATGGATCGTAAGTATAGAGCACTCTACCGTGCGCGGGATTGAGCAGGCGGGCAGCTATGACACGGGCCGGAATAGTCTGATTAATTGCCGTGGCCATAAACGGTATCGTCTCTGTCCGGATGAGCAGTTCGATATCCACCCTCCTTTGAGGTGTTGACTTGATAAAAGCCTCTGCCTGCTCCAGCGGCAAAGGGAACCCTTTGAGTTTTTCACCTCCGCTGAATTCAAGATAAAATCTTTCTGCCCAGTTCCCACCAGGTATCATTTTCATACCATCAAGCTTTTGGAAGGAGTGCCTGCAGAGCTCTTTATTTCGGGCAATTTTGAATTGGCCTCCCTGCAGCTGGTAACTGGTAAAAGGAAACATGCTCTTTCCTTTATCATATTTGCCAAGACTTCTATTCCCTTTCATTCTGAAGACTGCTGTCTTTGGCCAGCTACGCGCGTCTTTCAGGTCCTTTGTAAAGCGAGGGCGCACACGGTTAATCAGTTTATCCCTGTAGAACTCATTATTCCCTTCTGTTCTAATTTCATTACATTCCTCTTTATTTGAGTTAAAGAGAAGATAATATTCCAGGGCCATTGCAGTTGAATCAAGGAGTTCATTATGCTCAGCCATGTACATTTTAAACAATGCGCGGTAATCAGGCTCCTGATTCTGTGAGAATTCATCACCATCCGTGCCCTTGCCTTGGGCCATATCAGGAGGCGCAGTTGTCTTGCCCGGCAGCACAGGCGGATTCGACTGCCCGGTTTCGCTTTTGACCGTTTCTTCGGTCTCGCTGGCTTTCTTCCCTTCAATTTTTTCAACACCCTTCTTTATTTGATCTCCGGCCCCCTTGAGCATGTCTGAAGACTTCTTCTTGAGATCGTCTAAAAAACCACTGTGCGCGCTTTGCACGGTCATTATAAATACAACACAGATCAGACAAAGAATATATTTCAAATATCTACGCATGACTGTTCTCCTTTACAATTTAACAATTCAGAAAGACATCTATGAAAGGCAATGTCCTTAATTTCTGAAAATGGTTGTTAAAATGAAAGTAATTCTAATTTGACTTTAATCATATGATTTAAGTCATAAGGCAGATAAAGATGCGACCCCACGGAGTGATAATAATGGGGCTCAGCCCCAAACCCCGGTTCATTCTTTTGGCCGCCCAAAAGAACGTAACCAAGAAAAAGCGCCCCACGACCGAGTTCTTAACGGCTCTTCAGTCAGCTTCCGGGGAATTTGTTTAAACTCCCTTCGGTCAAACACAAACAAATTCTTTTCCCTCCAGCTTCCTTCATCACCTAAACTCGCTAAGGGGGGAAGTCACATCCCCCTAACCCCCTTTTCTAAAGGGGGAACTACTGCTCTCTCCTTTTTCAGGAGATTCGCATTTATTTTTTTGCTGTTGTCGTTGTCTTTCATGTTTGTCGTTTACCCCCCTTTTGAGTGCTTCCGGAATATTCAGGTCTGGACGCGTTAAAAATTAAAAAGTGTCTGAGGGAGGTACGACCGAGTTTTTTTAATTTAGCGGGAAGGCCTGAATATGTAGGAAATTAAGCAATCACTGCGGGCACTTTCTTTGTTTACTTTCTTTTGTGAAAAAGAAAGTAAATCCCCCGGGATAGGCGGGGCTTGGGGCAGCGCCCCATATATAATCATTTATCTGTTATTCATATCAAAAAGTAATAAAACAACGGAATATAACTAGAGGTAATTTGACCCCTGAAGAATGGAGCCCTTACACCACCCTCATGCTCGGGGGACAATATGAAGTGGATGGCATGACGGTCATCGTCTGCAGGGGTACGGGATCGTGGGGCCCGCGCATGCGCCTGTGGCGTCCCGGAGAAATACTCCGTGTGACATTACTTGCTGAATAAAAGGGCCGTGCCAAACTACCAACATTAAACCAACAGTGATTTGCTTTTCCTGCCCTGAATCACAATAAACATTTTAGACTAGAAGGTACACTTCTCTACTTCTTTTTATGAGTGAAGATTTGAAACGGTTATCGTTGGATTTTGTATCTCCGGAGATTGAACACTTTACCTGCTTATGATTGTTTGTATGATAAGAAAATGTATAGATTAACGATAGAAAGGTTGTAACTTCATCATGCCTGACAAGTGCCTATATGCTAATAATGGCGTTTAAATCGAGTGCATGCTACAAGTTAAAAAAAATAGTAGCTAACGATGTCAGACATTCGAGAGCTTTAATTGATTATATTTAATAATCATTTTTATATGCTGTTTTTACTAAGTCCTCTAGATAATTTTCTTTCTCTTTAGGATCAAAATATAGTAAGTAAATATAATCATTTAATATTTTTTTTATACATTCAATGACGATGAATTGAAGGCGATGCAATTTTATCAAGTTATTATTTTCAGGAGAATC
>PJEL010001194.1_pt1 | contig 27384 bp, 24 predicted proteins | sample 1853271 | NCBI WGS metagenome assembly PJEL01 (sample SAMN08108733, study PRJNA415343) | Invertebrate metagenome, whole genome shotgun sequencing project. | host: Globobulimina | place: Sweden: Gullmar Fjord | collected 2015-08 | reverse complement strand
CCGAACTCGGGGTGAGCGTGTTTGGTCTCGGGACGATGACCTTCGGGGCCGAGTCGGACGAGGTCACTTCGCATTCGATTCTCGATCACTACTTCGAGCATGGTGGTCGTTTCGTCGATACCGCCGATGTCTATTCCCGCGGTGCCTCCGAGGAGATAGTGGGGCGTTGGCTGGTCGGCCGTTCGAACCGAGATCAGGTCGTCTTGACGACGAAGGCACGGTTCCCGATGGGTGACGGTCCCCAATGGAGCGGTGCGGGACGCGACTACCTATCTCGTGCCCTAGATGCCAGTCTGCGACGCCTTCAGACAGATCATCTTGACCTGTATCAGATGCACGCATGGGATCCAGAGGTGTCGATTGACGAAACGCTCGGCGTTCTTGGCGGATTCGTCGCGGACGGGAAGGTCCGCTACATTGGAGTTTCGAACTACACCGGTTGGCAAATTGAGCGAACCATCGCTGCGACCAGAGTTCTCGGGGTCGGACCGATTGCGTCGCTTCAACCGCAGTACAACCTGTTGGCCCGAGATATTGAGCTGGAGATTCTGCCTGCAGCCATCGAAAACGGCCTAGGAATCCTGCCCTGGTCTCCCCTCGGGGGCGGATGGTTGGCTGGTAAGTACTCATCCGCCGAAAGACCTACCGGGGGAACGCGACTCGGTGAAGACCCGGGTCGAGGCGTCGAGGCCTACGACCGGCGCAACAAAGATCGCACTTGGCGCATCCTCGAAGAGGTCCGCAGGATCGCTACGACGAGACAAGCAACGATGAGCCAAGTTGCACTCAACTGGGTTCGGAACCGGCATGCGGTTTCTTCGGTCCTTCTCGGTGCCCGGACCGTCGAGCAACTTGCTGACAATCTGGCAGCTCTGGACTGGAACTTGGAACCTGAAGAGATGGATGAACTGACCAGCGTGAGCGCCCCGGGCATACCCGACTACATCCAGGGATTCCTACAAGACAACGCAGGAATGGACGTGTGGCGTCGTCTTGGAACTGGCCGACCCGCGTAGCCACCGCTCATATCCGGTAATATTTGCGCACGTCTGTGCCATGTGGCGTCGGTTGTGTCTAGTCATCTTGCCGACGAGGTATCTGTGTCTCTAGCGATACCCACCGGTTGACGATGATGAGGGAATGGAACTTTCACGACACATCTACCGACACACCTGTCACGAGTGTGGCGGGCCTGCTCTGACATTCGACGAGAGCGGTGTGCCGCTGTGCAGTGGGCACGCAACTATCTTCATTGGTATGCCCGGTGTTCAGACTGAGTACGACGAACACGGCCTACCGATGGACATCGAGGCCTCCATCTAGAGGTGCGGTGTTTGCCGTTTCTGACGTGTAGATCAACCGCCCACAACGGCTGCGATGTCGGGTCCGGTGCGAAGGCGAGGCGCCGAAACACATCCCCGTTGGATGCTCCGCGTGACTCTTCTGATTCCGCCCTCCGACCGACAACTAATCTCCGGGTATGGCCAATTACACACCGCCCGTACGCGACATCACCTTCACGCTGGACACCATTGCGGATGTCGAGACAATCATCGCTCTGCCGGACTATGACCACGTCGACGCCGACATGATCGAAGGAGTTCTCGACGAATCTGCCCGGTTCTTCTCGGAAGTGTTCGCGCCGACGAATGAGATCGGCGACGAGAAAGGTGCCGTCCTTGTCGACGGGAGTGTCGTCACACCCGATGAGTTCAAGCCCGTGTGGGGAAAACTCGTCGAGGCGGGATGGACGGCCGTCACCGGTTCGCCCGAGTACGGTGGCCACGGGTTCCCGAAGACAATCGGTATCACCGTCTCAGAGATGATGACGTCGGCCAACCTCGCCTTCTCACTCAATCCGATGCTGACCGGTAGCGGCATCACCCTGCTCACCCGTCACGGTAGCGACGAGCTCCGCGACCAGTACCTCGCCAAGATGATTTCCAGCGAGTGGACTGGGACGATGGTGCTCACCGAGCCAGAGGCGGGTTCAGACGTTGGGGCAGTACGCACAAAAGCCGTCAAGAACGACAACGGCAGCTACGGGATCAGCGGAACGAAGATATTCATCACGTGGGGCGATCACGATCTCACGGACAACATCATCCATCTCGTTCTTGCCCGAACACTCGACGCGCCGGTCGGCACCAAGGGCATCTCACTGTTCATCGTTCCGAAGTTCCTCCTCAATGACGACGGAACGCCAGACCAGCGCAATGCGGTCGAGACGGTCTCGTTGGAGCACAAGCTCGGTATCCACGCAAGCCCAACCTGTGTTCTGTCGTTCGAAGGCGCAACAGGATTCCTCGTCGGCGAGGAGAATCAGGGCATGCGATACATGTTCACGATGATGAACCAGGCGCGGCTCGAGGTCGGTCTTGAAGGCCTCTCCGTTGCCGAGAGGGCGTATCAGCACGCTGCCGAGTACGCAAAGGACCGCGTCCAGGGTCGTGCGCTCGGATCCCAGGATCCGGCTCGCATCATCGATCATGCCGATGTAAGGCGCATGCTGATGACGATGAAGGCCTATACCGAGGCCATGCGGTGTTTGATCTACGACGCCGTAGCCGCCGAGGATCGCATGCACGGCTCCCCTGATGAGTCGGTACGAACCGCTGGTTCTGATCGACTCTCCCTTCTGACGCCGATTGCAAAGTCCTGGTGCACAGATCGTGGGGTTGAGGTCGCATCCATCGGGGTTCAGGTCCACGGAGGGGCGGGATTCATTGAGGAGACAGGTGCGGCGCAGTTCTACCGCGACGCCCGCATCACCCCGATCTACGAGGGCACGAATGGCATCCAAGCGCTTGATCTCGTTATGCGAAAGCTCCCGATGGGAGATGGAGCGGTGATTGATGGGTACCTGGCAGAGATCGAAGCGCTTGACCAGCCACTCTCGGACTCGGGTAGCGATCTCGCGGACGTGCGTGAGCATCTCGCCGAGGCAGTGACAGCCGTGCGGACCGCTACTGAGTATCTCAACGCATCCGACGAGGTGCTTTCTCGGATGGCCGGTGCCACCCCGTATCAGGAGATGCTTGGCACCCTTGCAGGTGGCTACTACCTGGCTCGCCAAGCAATCGCTGCACTTCCGAGCGCCGGGGACGATCCCTGGATGGCATCCAAGGTCGCGACTGCCCGTTTCTACGCAGTGAACCTCTTGCCGAAGGTCCACGGTCTGCTTGCGGGTGCAACAGGCGGTTCTGACCTTCTGTTCGCAGTTGACGACAGCCACATCGGCACGTGACGTGACGAGTGACAGAGCTGCCGCGTTCTTCGACCTTGATCGAACGATCATCGGAGGATCGTCGGTATTCACATTCGGATGGGTCGCGTATCGCAACGGAATGGTGCCGACAGCTCAGCTGCTCAAAGACGCGGGATCGGCTCTGACCTTCAAGTTCTCGGGAGCCTCCGACGACAAGACCGAGGCCGTCAAGGCTCGGATCCTCAAGGCAATCGAGGGTGTCCCCGTCGATACGTTCACCGGCCTTGCCGACGATGTCATCCCAAAGTTGCTCGATGGCGTTCGTAGGGAAGCGAGAGGCCTGATCGACCTCCACACGGATGCCGGGAGATCGACATACATCGTGTCAGCGTCACCGGTTGAGATCGTTGGGAAGTTCGCCGACGCCATGGAGATGACCGGTGGAATTGGCACGGTATCCGAAATCGCGGACGGCGTTTACACAGGCGAGCTCGCTGCTGCATTCTGCTACGGAGAGGGCAAGGCCGAAGCAATCACCGCTGTGGCAGAAGCCGAGGGCTACGACCTCTCACACTCATACGCGTACACAGACTCTGCGGGAGATCTCCCGATGCTTGAGATCGTCGGACATCCCGTAGCGGTGAATCCGGATAGAGCGCTCGAAGCGATCGCGTATCACCGAGGTTGGCCCATTGTCGAGTTCTCTCGAACTCGCAAGAGGGTCGTCAAGAGGACCACCGCAGCTACCGGAGCGGTTGTGTTGGGCGGAGCAACATACGCACTCGGTCGGCGACACGGTCGGTTGAGAGCTGTGAACTGAGTCGGTGGGGCTCAGGGAAACGCTCGGACTACCGAAGCCCAACCGCTACCTTCCTCAGTGGGCATACCTCGTCTACCTCGCCCGAAGGAATGACTACAAACCAAACCACTCAAGACGCGACGACGTTCGCGTCCCTCGGGATCGACACAGATCTCGTTAATGAACTCGACAGCCAAGGCATCACCGACCCGTTCCCGATCCAGGAAATGACAATCGCTGATGCCCTCTCCGGTGAGGACATCACTGGCAAGGCGAAGACAGGGTCTGGCAAGACCCTCGCGTTCGGCCTTCCCATGATCATGCACGTCGAGCGAGCACAACCGAAGAGACCTCAGGGTCTCGTGCTCGTACCGACACGCGAACTTGCTGTGCAAGTGACCCGAGCGCTCGCTCCGTTTCTGGAGCTTCGGGGCCTTTCTGCAGTATCCGTGTATGGCGGTGCTCCTATGGGACCCCAGACCGACGCCTTGAACAGTGGCGCATCCCTTGCTATCGCAACGCCCGGTCGATTGCTTGATCTGTTGGAACGTCGGGCCCTCGACCCGCGGGACATCAAGATCGTCACGATCGACGAGGCTGATCAGATGGCCGACATGGGATTCATGCCCCAGGTCAGGGCGATCATGTCCCAGATCCCAGAGGAGCGTCAGACGTTCCTCTTCTCCGCAACGCTCGACCACCAGGTAAAGGAGTTGATCGATCGGTACATGACCGATCCGGTCAACCACGAAGTCGAATCGCCAACAGAGACCGTTGACGGCATGGAGCACCGCTTCTTGAAGGTGCACTATATGGACAAGGCGAAGGTCGTAACCGAGATGTCGCATCACAACGATCGTATTCTCGCCTTCACGAGGACCAAGGCTGGGGCCGACCGCCTGACGCGAGACCTCAAGGAACTCGACGTGGCAGCTGCCGCGATCCACGGAGACCTGCCCCAACGCAAACGCGAACAATCGCTGAGCCGTTTCGCAGAAGGCAGCGTGAAAGTACTCGTTGCGACGAACGTTGCAGCTCGCGGTCTCCACATCGACGGTGTCGACGTCGTGATTCACTTCGATCCACCAGACGATCCCAAGACATACCTTCACCGAAGCGGCCGAACCGCCCGTGCAGGCGAAGAGGGGCTCGTTGTCACGCTCGTTGAGTGGGATCAGGTGAACGAAGTGCTCGGCATCCAGCGGCGAGCAGACTTGAACGTGCCGATCGTCAAGATGTTCTCGAACGATGAACGGCTCAAGGATCTTGCCGCTTGGGAGCCGCCTCCCGAGGAGGCCCCCTTCAAGGCGAAGTCGATCAAGAAGCGCAAACGCAAAGGCTTCTAAGACGCGGGCAACGGGAGCGACCGATGAACGCTCCCGCTGCTCTCATCTAGCGGACAAGCCGCCAGGAATCTGGTCCTATGGCGCTGCTATCGGAATTCCCACATCCACCAAGGACGTGTACGAACCCCCGTATGCCTTGACGTTGTCTGCACCCAGTACGTGCAGCGCGGCCAAGGCCATTGCCGAACGGTGACCTGAACCGCAGTACGTGACGACATTGGCGGACGTCGAGACGCCTTCGATGCCGACCGCAAGCTCACGGATGTCGATATGCAGCGAACCTTCGACATTGCCCTCTGCATACTCGCCCGCGGTCCGGACGTCGAGAGCGATTGCTCCTGCGTCAAGCGCAGCCTGCACATCTTCAGCACCGCCTGCCGACAGCCATCCCTCCGGGATCGTCGACAGGAAGCCATTGACGGCTGCAACAAGTTCAGGAGCGATATCGGGTGCGCCGACAACCTCGGCCTCAACGGCCTCGGTGCTGACGTCCTGTCCAGTCTCGGTCCATCCGTTCCAACCCGGCTTGTACGAAAGGACATTGTCATACCCGAGCATGCCGAGTGATGAGAGTGCCTGGCCAGCACGGAATCCCGACTTGCAGTACACGTACACCTGACGATCTGTCGGGATCTTGTCCAGGTTCGCTCCGAGGGTCCTGAGAGGGATATTGACCGCTCCGGGGACATGTCCCTCTTCGTACTCACTCGTTTCGCGGACATCGATGACGAGGGCACCGCTGGCCTCAACGCCTTCTTTGAACACATCCACGTCCCCGATGGCCAAGAAGCCCTCTGGGATCGTCGACAGGTAGTCGTTCACAGATGCATTCAGGTCGAACTCGACCACGGTCGTGGTGGTGGTTTCTGCCGCCGCCTCTGTCGTAGTCGTGTCGGCGGCATCGCCTCCGCCGCACGCGGCAGAGATCATCGCTATCACGAGCACAAGCCCGATCAGGGATGCTCGATACATTCTTCGCATCATTTTCCTTTCGTTAGTAGGGGCGCATGTCCCCTTGCGAGCCTGCGCCCGCCTCTATATGTTGACTTCTTCATCACGTGCTCGGGTCTCCCGAACTGTGCTCCAGCTCTTCTTCGAGCCCCTCATCAAGCTCGTCGACCCACTTGGCGTGCTCCATCTCCATGTCCTCCACAGACACGTATCCCGTCGCCATTGACGACCAGGCCTTGTAGACAAAGGTGAAAAAGATATGGCCAACGAGGAGCAGCGTGAGAGCAAGCATCGATAGATCGTGGATGATTGCTGTCCACGACAGCATCGACGTGGACAGATCCGATTTGAACCACCAGAGAATGAGACCGGACGCGACGATCACCGCGGAGAACACGATCACGGCGGAGTGGTGCAGCTTCTGGCCTGCATTGAGTCTGCCCTGTGGGGGCATGTCTGCGGTTCGGCCGAGGGCGTAGCGGTACATCTGCTTGAACCAGGACACGTCGTCCCTGTCGTACTTGAACGACTCGATCATGACCTCTTTGGCGCCCTCTCTGTCCATCCACAGGTAGAGGAACGGAACAGACATGAAACCGACGGCCGCTATCCGGTGGAGGTAGCCTGACCACCCACCGGCAGCAATCCACGCAAGTGGACTCCACACGAGCGCAAGCCCGGTGATGAGCAGGATGAGGAACGAGCTTGCCATGACAGCATGGACAACCCGCTGCGCCCTTCGGTACCGGAGGATCTGCCCTTCGTGACTCTTGTCGGTCATGTCAACCCACCTCCTTGTCTGTGTCCCCTGCGCCGGCGATTACGAGTTCGGTCTCCTCTATCTCCCTCAGCTCTGCCATGTGGTTGCGCCGAGCGATGATTCCGAGCACGCCCGCACCAACCATCGCAGCGGCAGTTGCCGCCATCGATGCAGGCTGGATGAAGCTCTTCCACAGATCTGTGACCACAGGTACGGCCGGTGGATCTGATGGAATGTCGAGCGTTTCGGGATCGTCTGGCAATACGAGAATCATGCCGAGGCCACCGGCCTGGGTCTCTCCGTACACCTGAGCATTCGGGTAGCGATCCTTGATCAGGTCAACCCGCTGATGTGCTTCGGCGAGAATCCTGTCACGGGTGTCGTACCTGAGGGCTTGAGCGGGGCAGGTCCGGACACACCACGGTGATCCGCCGGATGCCACAGTCGACGCACAGCCATCACACTTGGTTGCCTTGCCGCCCTCCATCTTGGGAACGTCATAGGGGCAAGCTTGGACGCAATAGCCGCATCCGCTACACGCGCCCGAGTTGAGCCTTGTAAGTCCGTCCTCTTTGAAAAGCGCTCCCGTTGGACAGATGGACACGCAAGCAGCATCCAGGCAGTGACAGCAGCGCTGGTTCTGGAAGCCGCCGGTGAGGTTGGGGAAGACTCCGGATGTCTTTTCGTTGAGCTTGATGTACTGGGTGCCGATCGAGAGTTCGTTTCCTGTCTTGCAGGCCACGACACAGGCTTCACAACCGATGCATCGGCTCATGTCGAGGAGGAATGCGTGCTCCATGTCAGCCTCCCTCCACGAGTCGGACGAAGTTGACGCGCAGCCCGGCTCCGCCACTGATCGGGTCGAGCTCGTAGCGGCGCATCATCTTGGTGTCGCTTGCGCCTCGGCCGTTGGCGTTCGTCAGACCCTCGGAGATCTGGCCGAATCCGTGAGCCATGAACACGACATCCTTTCGGATCCGCTGGGTTGCCTTGATGGCGATTGGCCCGGTTTGGTCTCCTGCCTCGTTCTCGAGCCACACCCTGTCTCCATTGGTGTATCCGAGCTCGGCCGCTCGGTCCTCATTGATCCAGAGTTCGTTCTCTGGATAGATGTCGCTGAGCACTGGCGTGTTCTGGGTACGAGCGAACGTGTGCTGTGGCGCGCGTCCGTACAGCATTCTGAAGTACCCGACAGGCGGCTCCTCTGTCGGCTCGTACACCGGAATCGGATCGAAGCCGGCATCGGCGAGGACCGTTGAGGACAGTTCGATCTTGCCCGATGGTGTGTGGAAAGGTGACTCGTCCCCGAAATCCTCGAGATACGGCCTTCCGTTCTGAATAATCACACCGCCGGAATCATGGAGATCCTCAAGATTCGAACCGACGGAACGAAGCCTCGTATCGAGATACTCCTCGATGGTCTCCCACTTGTAGTAGGCATCGAGGCCCACCCGCAGACCGAGCTCACGAGAAATCATCCATCCAGGCATCGTGTCGTACATGGGTGAAGTGGCAGGTTCGCGCATCTGAATGAACGGTGTCTTGTGGGCCACCGTCGAGAGATCGTCGTACCGCTCGAGGTACGTCGCTTCGGGAAGGATGACATCTGCGTATGCGACATGCTCCTGTGGAAGGACGTCGATGGCAAGGACGAAGTCGAGTGCCTTCAGCGCCTCGATCGTTCGGTGCGGCATCGGGAGCGAGTGCAGCAGGTTCACGCCGTAGACCATCAGCCCGGCAATGCGGTAGGGGTCACCCGTAATCATCGGGTCGATGAGTTCCTGAGCGGCAGTTGCTCCACGCAGGAATCTGTCCGGTACTCCGTCGGCTCGTGCCTTGCCAGACGGTCCGAGTGGAAGCTCGGCGCTCTCCTCACCGGGATCGGCCGAACAGCCTCCGGCGCTTCCCGTGACGGCGAAGGGTGGGTGTGGGTACGCGTCGAGGAAGACCGATTTGTCGAAGTACAGCCCACCCTCGCGCCCATAGGCGCCGAGCAGGGAGTTGATGATGTACACCGCACGCATCCGCTGGGTGTCGTTCCCGTACCAGGTCGTGTGGCGACCAGGCATGATTGCTGACTGTGGATGTCGCTGGCCCATCACCCTGGCCGTCTCTCGAATCTGATCCGCTGGGAGCTCCGTGATAACCGCTGCCCATTCCGGTGTGTATGACTCGACGTGGGCCTTGAGTTCGTCCAGCCCGTTTGCCCATTCGGAGAGGTACTCGACGTCGTAGAGCTCCTCAGCAATGAGGACGTTGATCCACGCGAGGAGGAGGGCCGTGTCTGTGCCCGGTTTGATCGGGAGCCAATGGTCAGCCTTGGCGGCTGCACTAGAGAACCGCGGATCGACAACAATCACCTTGGCGCCACGGCTGTGCGCAGCGATGAAGTCCTGCATCACGGTGTTGCGCGAGTCCTCACCGATATGGCTACCGATGAGTGTGATGCACTCCATCGCCGCCCAGTCCATGGGTTCGTGGCCCCCGGCGGGGAAGCCGAACGTGAGCTTCGCAGCCTCGTCACGTGGACTGAGGCAGATGGAGGTCGAAGGCTTCGCAGCGTTCGGCGTTCCCCACGCCTGGGCAAAATACTCGGCGAACCAGGTGTCGCCGGTGGTGTGCCCAAAGATGGCGAGCGACTCAGGTCCGTACTCGTTTTTGATATCCAGGAGCTTCTCGGCGGTGTAGTCGAGTGCCTCTTCCCACGTGACCTCGCGGAACTTTCCCTCGCCCCGTTCACCGGTTCGGATCATTGGCGACTTCAGACGGTCCGGATCGTTCATGAACGAGACACCAGCTTGCCCCCTCGCACAGAGCATGCCCCGGCTCTTCGGGTCCGCGGGATTGCCATCGATCTTGATCACCTTGCCGTCAACACTCTTGACGATGACGCCGCACTTCCACGGGCACATGTCGCAGTAGTTGTAGGTGGTCGCGACTTCGCCCTTCGCAAACCATGCTGGCTCGGGATACTTGGAAGCGAGTCCGGGAACCTGTGATCCCATGAACGCGCTTCCGGCGACGCTCGATGCAAGGAACTGCCTTCGGGATATCTGCAGATCAACTCTGGCCACGGTGTGCCCTTCATCGGTATGGAGTCACCGTCTACTTAATTGCGCAGTCAGTGACTATGTAACTCAGTATATCGATGCGGAGCACTACTACCAAGCCTGAATCGCACCCCGAAGAGTCACCACAACCGCGGGTGCTCCGTCGATCGAACTATTGTGACGCCCGACGCATTCCCTCAGGCTGGAGCACCGATGACCAAGCAATACGACAACGCACCCGACCTCACAATCGACCTAGCAAAGGAACACAAGGCAGTCATCAGCACCAGTGCTGGCGACATCTCGGTCGACCTGTACGCAAACGACGCACCGCAAACCGTCAATAACTTCGTGTTCCTCGGTGGGGACGGTTTCTACGATGACGCAATCTTTCACCGTGTGATCCCCGGCTTCATGATCCAGGGAGGCGACCCAACCGGAACGGGTCGCGGAGGCCCCGGCTATCGCTTCCGTGACGAACTCGGCCACTCCAAGTCGTCCTACAAGCGCGGCACGTTGGCAATGGCCAACTCAGGGCCCAACACGAATGGCTCGCAGTTCTTCATCATGCATGCTGACTACGGCCTTCCCAACCAGTACTCAATCTTCGGTGAGGTCACGGAAGGCATTGAAGTCGTGGACGCCATTGCGGCAGCCGCGACCGGTACCCAGGATCGTCCGGTTCAGCCGGTAACGATCAACTCAGTGACGATCACCGAGTCCTGAGAAGACTCCCTCGCCGGGATTCTGAAGGTCTCTCCCGTCGTGGGAGAGACCTAGAAGAAGACACAGCCGGGCCGGACAAGAACTCGTGAAGTTGGGAACGCATCGCGATTCCAACTTCCAAGGAACCCGAAGCAGCGTCGCTGTTTCGAGTTCCCGTCTAGCGTAGGACGTCATGGATTGGCTTCTTGACCCGTTTGCACTCGGCATCCAGCAGAGAGCGTTGATCGCTGGCTCGTTAGCGGCGATCGTCTTCGCCGTGGTCGGTACCTGGGTCGTGATACGTGGCATGACGTTCCTTGGTGATGCGCTCGTCCACGGTGTAATCCCCGGCATTGCGCTCGCTGTACTGTTCGATTTCAACGTGCTCATCGGCGCGATAGCGGCGGCACTGGTGATGGTCATCGGAATCAACTTCGTGCACCGCCAGACAGAATTCTCAGAGGACACGGGCATTGGATTGCTTTTCGCGGGAATGCTCGCACTCGGTGTCATCCTCATCTCGACAACACCCGGGTCAGACGGCACACTCACTGCGATCCTTTTCGGAAATGTCCTCGGAGTCACTCCAACCGATGTCGCTGTACTCGCCGTCGTTGCCGTTGTCACCGTGGGTGGGACGCTGCTTCTCTTCCGCAGGCTCCTTGTGCTCGCATTCAATGAACAGAAGGCAGAACTCTTCGGACTCCGACCGCGAGCGACGCACGCCATCCTGCTCGTGTTGATCACGCTTGCAATCGTTGGGTCATTTCAAACGGTTGGCACGCTGCTTGTGTTCGGACTGATGGTCGGACCGCCTGCAACGGCCGCTCTCATCGTTCGACGCGTACCAACGATGATGCTCACAGCGGGCATCATCGGAGTTCTCTCAGTGGTAGGCGGTCTCGTTATCAGCTACCACGCCGATACGTCGGGCTCCGCGACGATGGCGCTCATCCCGATCATCTTGTTCTTCGCCGTACTCGTGGCCAAGACACTGCGACAAAACCAGGCGTCAGGAATCGAGGATCAGAAAGCCGTTGCCTTGGAGTCCTGATTCGTGACTTCTCAGGAAGCCTTGCGGCGTTCCCGATCCCTGAGCCGACGACGCATTCTGCGCCGCTCGCTCGCATCCAAACCGCCCCATACGCCCGCAGCCTGATTGGTGGAGAGCGCGTATTGGAGACACGCCTCCTGCACAGGACACTCGGCGCAAATCTTCTTCGCGGCTTTGGCCGCCGATTCCTCTTCAGACGCTGGGAAGAACGTGTCGCTCTCGACGCCACTGCAAGCAGCGGATTCCCTCCAGCTGGCGTCTGGTTCCCACATCAGATCGCTCAAACTAAGCAATGTGCCATCCCTCTTCTCTCCGAGAATCGTATAACGACTATCGCCGTGTGTGAATTCCCGATTTGTCACATTGTGACAAGCAGCTATGACACGAAACTGAGTGCGGAAGCAGGAAACTCGAGCCGCTCAGAGACCCGACAGGGGTTCCTTGGAGTCGTCGTGATCCCACGTCACGGATGACTCGACCGAGACGACGCCCTCGACTCGCGTTGCAAGCTCCACGAGGATCCTCGAATCGGATCGGGAAGGGACATGCCCCGAGATCGAAGCGATACCATCGTCGACCTGCACTGACACATCGCCTGGCTCCAGTCCAAGTACTCCGACGGCAACATCGTTGGCGATCTCGTCCGAGAGCGCCCCATCTGGCCGAGCGAAAACGCCCATGACGTCCGCTCGCGAGATGATCCCACACAGTGTGTTGTCCGGAAGGACAACAGGGAGTCGCTTCACCCGATGGTCGGTCATCATCCGCGCTGCCTCTGTGACGGTGCTTGCGCTGTCGATGGTGTGCGGATCGCGTGTCATCACATCGCCAACTGTTCTGGCTTGTGGCGGCTTGGAATCACCGAGGAAGTTCGTGAGCAAACGGCGTCTCTGACGCCCCCAGGCTCGGTCCGCCTCTGCAGTGACGAAGTCGGCTTCCGTGACGATTCCGATGACTTTGCGATCATCCGAGATGACGGGAAGACCGCTGACGCCAGATTTGACCATCACGGTGGCTGCTTCCTTCAAGGGGGCATCCTCCGTGATCGTCATGATCTCGTGACTCATTACATCGCCGACGTTCACCGACGAACCTCCTGATAGAAACCTGTACCCCTCAGCGTAGTGCCGGATCACGGGATCGGACCGGTTCGTCCAACGTCCAGTGGTGCACTACCCTCATGCCACCTGCACCGAATCCACCGGGGGACACCGTGCCACTCAACATCACTTTCCAAGGCAGCGAGACCGCTGTAGAGAACGACGCGACCGTCCTCATCGGATCGGACGCTGCTTCAACCATTCGAATCGTTCGTCCGGGGATCTCGCGTCGACACGCCGTTGCATCGTTTGACGGGTCCGCATGGAAGGTCGAGGACGCAGGCAGCCGCAACGGCATATTCGCCGAGGGCCAGCGAATCCAGACAACAACTATTGACGGGCCGACAACGCTGTATCTGGGTCACCCGGTCGACGGTGAGGCGGTCTCGTTCGTACCGGTCTCCGACGGCAAGCCACCCGAATCCATTCAAGACGAAATCGATGCATTCGTTGTCGCCGATGAACCGAAGACCAAGAAGGCCGAAACGCCTGCACCGGTGGCGAAGACACAGGTGCAGCCGGCCGTGAGCGGTAGTGCCTCAGACGCTGAACTCGCCGCACTGACAGCGGCACTTCGCGATCAAATCAGCTCCGTCAAGGGTCTCACGTGGTCCGTGTGGGCGATGATCGCCGTAACCGCTGTGCTCGCCGTGATGACCCTTTTCGTAGGAATCCTCGGCAACTGAGTCCCGAGACTGAACGGGGGAGTTGCTACAGAACACGAAGTGTTCAGCAGCAACTCCATCTCGGCCATACCCCTCTAGAGGTTGTCTTCTGCGTCGGGGTTCTCCAGGAACTTCAGAACTTCATCTGCGATCTCGTCCGCAGTCGGCAGCGTGTCAGGCATCTTCGCCGTAGTTCCGACTCTCCCCTCGAGATTGTCGACGAACTCGGCTGCGTCGGAACGCTGGCTGATAATGTCATCGAGGCGATCGACCTGAACGTCGGACAGTTCCTGAAGCTCGGACAGTTCGAAGTCAGTGCCGAGCTGACCGGCCACCTTGCCCAAGAGCGCGGTAACGGCTGGGTGATAGGGCCGCCCGACATACTGAGGAACCTGAGCCCAGTACCCGATCGCCTCGAAGCCAGCCTCCTCCACAGCGGATCGGAACACCGTGCCAGCAGATGCGGGCACCACGATTTCGTCCATCAGCATCTCGTCACCCCCGAGCAGCAGCCGGGGATCAGACGCCGTGCAGAAGACGGAAGTATCCGCGCCATGTTTCACCGGCGTCGGGACAGCGCCCAACGTCACAAGATGAGCGATGTCGAAGTGCTGAGCGAGATCGCCGATTGCGTCGCACAATGCCGACCATGCGTAGTCAGGCTCGTTGCCGACCAGCAAGAGCACGTCACGGCTAGATGGTCGAACGTGCACAATCTCCATCCGGGGCCACGTCAACGACTGTGACTCACCGGCAGCGAACCGCAGGATCGGGCGATTCGATCGATAATCAAAGACCGCGTCCGGGTCGAAAGTGACAATCGGTTGGCCATCCTCAGCCAACCAGTCGGCTGCATCGCTCGCAGCCGAAGCGGCGTCTCCCCAACCAGCCAGCCCGAAGACCAGAACCGGTTTGTCCATCGGGGGTGGTGGGTGGAGTGTGTAGAGAGGCATGGGGAAAGACTAAAGACAATCGGCAGAAGAACAAACAGAGAAGCTCAACGCGGCTCTCGGCACTACAGGTAGAGGCCGTTGGGACTGTCGTCGGCCTCGCCCGATTCGATCGCCTTCTGGTTACGCATCCGCTCAAGTTGCGCTGACGCCGCCATCTGCTGGCTGATGAGCGATGCCTGGATACCGTGGAACAACCCTTCGAGCCATCCGACCAGTTGGGCCTGCGCAATCCGAAGCTCCGCCTCGGATGGTGTTTCCGTGATGGGAACAAAAACTGCGTCGAGTTCCTCAACGAGATCATCGGACAAGACATCCTTCAGCTCGTCAATCGACTGGTCGTAGATTGCGAGGAGACGCTGGCGTCCCGCTTCATCAAGTGGAGCTTCCCTCACTTCATCAAGCATCGCTCGAGTCATTGACGCTATTCGGATCAGCTTCGATGGCTCAGACACGTGAGGACGGCCATCCTCGATCTCGTCTGGCTGATCGACATCCGTAACGATCTCTGGCGTAACCGACTGTGCCTCGATTGCCTTGGTCTCTGCATCCATGGGTGGAGCATACGGCGGCACGGGCCCACCGTCACCGTTACGATGCGACACCATGGCAGAACCATCAAACATCGATCCTGAATCGCCAAAGTCCACAAAGCGAGGGTTCCTCCGGAAGCTCCTATGGACACTGCTCGGCCTATTCCTCACGTTCGCTGTGTTCGCATTTGCGTTCAGCCAGTACTCCGTCCACCGCGCCTTCCCCCAGACATCAGGGACGATTCAAATCGCCGAGCTTGACGGATCAGTCGAGGTCCTGCGTGACTCGATGGGTATCCCACATATCTACGCGGACTCTCCGTCTGATCTGATGATGGCCCAGGGCTACGTGCACGCCCAGGATCGGTTCTGGCAGATGGATTTCTGGCGCCACATCTCGTCGGGGACCCTCTCAGAGATGTTCGGCGAAAACTCGGTCGAAACCGATACTTTCCTCCGCACGATGGGCTGGGACCGCCTCGCTGAGAGCCAGGTCGAACAGGAGCTGCCTGAGCATGTGGCGCTCCTGGAAGCGTACGCAGAAGGCGTGAACGCCTATCTGGCAACGCAGTCACCATCGGACCTCTCCCTTGAGTACTCCGTTCTTGAACTTCTCAACCACGGGTATGAGCCTGCCCCCTGGGAACCTGCGGATTCGCTTGCCTGGGGGAAGGTGATGGCTTGGGACCTCGGTGGCAACATGGAGGCGGAGATCTACCGGTCAATGGCTCTCGGCGTTCTCCCTGAGGATCGCGTCGCCCAACTGTTCCCGGCCTACCCAGGTGATCGGCATCCGTACATCGTCGGGGATGATCAATCGGCAGCATCGGCCGTTGAGGCGATCAACACGTCTTCGAGTGCCATCCAGCTTCCACTGCGCTCAGTGGCCGGTTCAATCGACGCTCTCAACAGGATCACCGGTGGCGGTATGGAAACGGACATCGGCTCGAATTCGTGGGTCGTGTCCGGAGAGCACACCGACACGGGGATGCCACTACTGATGAATGATCCACATCTGGCTGCCCAGATGCCTTCGATCTGGTATCAGGTGGGCTTGCACTGCAACGCGGTGAGCGATGCGTGTCCGTTCGACGTGGCGGGGTTCTCCTTCGCTGGCGTCCCAGGGGTTGTCATCGGCCACAACGCGAATGTCGCCTGGGGATTCACGAACGTCGGCCCAGATGTTCAGGACCTGTACATCGAGAAACTCAACCCGGAGAATCCGAACCAATACGAGTACAAGGGTGAGTGGCTCGACATGGACGTCAGAACGGAGACGCTCCAGGTCTCTGGCTCCGATGACGTTGAGCTCGAGATTCGAACGACGATTCACGGACCCATCATCTCTGGTGTGTACGGCGACCTCGATGACTTCGATCAATCGGGTGTCGACCTCCCCGACGAGTATGCAATTGCGATGCGGTGGACAGGGCTTGACGATGTACCGTCGATCGCGGGTCCGATTTTCGGACTGAATACCGCCGAGAACTTCGATGACTTCCGCGAAGCGGCGAGGCTCTTCCAGATCCCATCCCAGAACCTGATCTACGCCGACGTCGAGGGGAACATCGGGTACCAAATGCCAGGTGACATCCCGATCCGGTCGAAGGGCGACGGAACGTATCCGGTACCTGGATGGACAGGCGAGTACGAGTGGACAGGGTTCATTCCCTTCGACGAGCTACCGACCATGCTCAACCCTGAATCCGGATACATCGCCACCGCCAACAATGCAGTGATCGATGAGAGCTACCCGTATCTCCTCACCGAGGACTGGTCGTATGGGTACAGAGCCAAACGGGTCGTCGACCTCGTGACGTCCAACTTTGGCATCGGGATCGAGGATCACGGGACCATCCAGTTCGATTCCTACGACCTGAATGCGGAGAACATCCTGCCCTACGTCCTGGCGGCGCTCCGCAGTGACACGACGCACGACGTTGATGACGTCCAGCGCGATGCACAGAACGCACTCACGGAGTGGGATCGCCAAGACTTCGCCGGCAGTGCCGGTGCCGCGGTCTGGAACGCAACATGGCGCAACCTGCTCGCACAGACATTTCAGGACGAGCTGCCAGAGGACTTGTGGCCGTGGGGTGGTTCGCAGTGGTTCGAGGTCGTGTACGGCCTTCTGGAGAACCCTTCAGACCCCTTCTGGGACAACGTGACGACGGATACTGCCGAGACGCGGGATGACATCCTGATCTCCGCCTTCTATGCGGGTGTTGACGAGGCCAGAGAAGCGCTTGGATCGGACGTCGATAGATGGACATGGGGCGAGCTGCACGGCATGACCTTCATCAACCAGTCGCTCGGCGACTCAGGGATCGGATTCATCGAGGACCGGTTCAATCGTGGCCCCTTCCCTGCGAGTGGAAGCTCATCGGTCGTCAACGCCGTCGGTTGGGACACGATTGAAGGGTTCGAAGTCACCTGGTTGCCATCGATGCGCATGATCGTGGATTTGGAGGATCTCACCCGATCACGGGCCATCCACACCACAGGGCAGTCAGGCCATGCCTACGACACCCATTACATCGACATGGCGCCGCTCTGGCTCGCCGGAGAAACCGTCCCCATGCTCTGGGATCGCGCAGACATCGAAACAGACGTCGAAGCCACACTGATCCTCACGCCCTAGAGCAGGCCCAGGACTCCTGTCGCCGAAACTGGTGTTGGGGAACGCCCAAGGAATGCCGTGAGGCATTCCCGTGCACCGTTTCCGTGAGTTGGAGTCCTGAAAAATGGGCGATTAGGCGTTCACGGCTACGAAGCGGATCATGTGCCAACCTTCGGCACCGTCCGGCTTCGGCCTGACTCGCTCTTCGGATTGGGTTTCGCCAGTTCCGTCCGTGGCACGGACATGCAACGTGTGATTGCCTTCTCTGACGTCAACTGTGAACGACCACTGCACCCAGCTGTTCTGAGACAGGGGAACAGACAGCTCCGCGTCGCCCCACGGTCCGTCGTCGATCTGTACTTCGACGCGTTCGATTCCGCGCGTTGGCGCCCATGCGACGCCACCGAACGTATAGCTCCCTGTTTCGATGTGGTTTCCGCTCTTCGGTCTGTCGATCCGTGACTGCGTCTTGATCGGGCCTTCCTTCGCCCATCCTCTGGGAATCCAGTAGCCGTCGAATGCATCCCATGTGGTGAGTTCGATCTCTTTGAGCCACTTCGTCGCGGACACATATCCATACAGCCCTGGCACGACGAGCCTTGCAGGGAATCCGTGGTCGGCCGGGAGAACCTCACGATTCATCCCAACCGCTATCAACGGCTCTCGGCCGTCGTACGCGAGCTCTGTCGGGAATCCTGCACTCCAACCGTCGACGGACCAACTCGCAAGTTGATCTGCTCCATCCTGAACACCGGCGAGGTCGAGGACGTCCGTCAGTCGCACGCCGGTCCACAGCGCGTTTCCTACGAGTCTGTCACCGACCTCGTTGGAAACACAGGACAGCGTCGCATACCGCTCGATCAGCGGAAGAGCCATGAGGTCTTGGTACGACAGCACGATCTCGTTGTCAACCATGCCCTTGACCGTTAGCGTCCACTCCTCTGGGTCAATCGTCGGTACGACAAGCGCAGAGTCGATCCGATAGAAGGTCGCGTTACCGACAACAATCGGCGAGACGCCGGTGAGGTCGAACTGGTTCGCTGCGGTTGGATCCGGCTGACTCTCCGCCGGCTCCGGAAGCTCAAGTGCCGCAATCTGAGCCTCGGCGCGTGATCGGATCTTGGCTCTCCCAATGCTGATCGTCACGACAGATACGGTTGCGGCCGCTCCAACAGCAAGCAGCAGCCTTCTGCGATCGATGCTTGGCACGTCACCGTCCGTGATTGCCTCTTCACGCGGCACCGTCCACTCCTTGATGCCGTACCAAACGGCAAGTCCGGTGCCTGCAGCAATGAGCGTCGTCACGATGACGATGCCTGCCTCCGCACCTGCCTCAGCCAACTGTGCGGCAATGCCGAGACCGGCGAAAGCTACGAACCCAACAATGATCGGCAGGGGCGACCGTGACGATGCCCTTCCGAGAAACCAGCCGACAAGAAGTGCCACGACGAAGATCCCGATTCCGAGAACGGCCTTGTCTGCGGTCCCGAAGGCTGAGATCGCGAAGGACTCAAGCCATCCGGGCGAGATGTCGACGACGACCGCTCCGATCGCCGAGATCGCGGAGGGGATTGCGACAGACAATCCAGCGAAGAGCTCAGTGAGACCAAGAGCAACCGCTACACCCCCGGCACCGGCCCATGCCGATGCTCTCTTCGCGTTTAGATTCACGGTGTCCTTCCCCATTGATCACAACAACGAGCGCGAAGGATCATGAGTTCCGCTTTCTTGCGATCCACGTGCTGAACGACGACTCGTCGAACGTGTTCAGCACACGTTCCGCAGGGACCCAGCCCTTTCGTGCCTGAGCAATACCCCATCGGACAGTGTCGTACGCACTGGTGTGGTGGGCATCGGTCGATATGGCGAACAGCACATCCGATGTCTCTACGGCCCGACGCAGCAGCGGTGCGGCGAGGTCGAGCCGATGCAGGTGGCTATTGATTTCAAGCGCCGTGTGCGTCGCTGCGGCAGCGGCGAATACCGCATCGGGGTCGAATTGCACGCCAGGTCGACTGCCAATCCGCCGCCCGCTCGGATGACCGATCACCGTGACGGCCGGATTCCGTATCGCGGTGATGAGGCGTTCCGTTTGCTCCGCCTCGGATAGGTCGAAGTGTGAGTGGATCGATGCAACACCGAAGTCGAAACCCGTCAAAAACTCAGCGTCGTAATCGATCGAGCCGTCCGGCCCGATGTTGAGTTCCGCTCCATGGAGAATCGCAAAGGACGGGTACTCGGGCCGGAGTTCTTCAATCTCTGCCCGCTGTTCAAGCATGCGATCCCTCGATAATCCATTCATCACGAGGTCTTCTGCGTGGTCAGTGATCGCTATGTATTGCAATCCTCTCTCCACCGCAGCGTCGAGCATGTCCTTCAAGGAACTTCGTCCGTCACCGGACCAGTTGGTGTGTACGTGGAGGTCGCCACGAAGGTCACTGACGTGCATCGGGGCCGGAAGCCTGCCCTCGGCCGCGGCAGCGATTTCCCCTGTGTCCTCCCGCACCTCTGGCGTGATCCAACTGAGATCGAGGCGGTGATAGATGTCCGCCTCCGTTATCGATGCCACGACCGTGCCCGAATCGATCTCGGAGAGGGAGTATTCGTTGAGCGTGAGCCCCCGATCGAGCGCCCGCTTTCGCAGCGCGATGTTGTGGCCCTTCGAACCGGTGAAGTACATGAGCGCGGCCCCGAACGCAGAATCGGGGACGACACGCACGTCAACCTGCATGCGATCGTCGAACACCACGGATGCTTTGGTGTCCCCCGATCCCAGAACTGCGGTAACTCCCGGCAAGTCAATGAACCTCTCCGCAACCGGAGAGTCTGACTCTGCAGTGACGAGAATGTCGACATCGCCGATTGTCTCGGAGAGACGTCGGAGACTGCCCGCATACTCGACCTCCAGAACACCCTCCACAGCGACCAGTTCTCCCATTACGCGGCGCGCAATCTCCATCGCATCTGCGATAGGAACGCGAGTCTCATCCGAGTGGATGCCGAGAAGCGTGATCGCCTGAGCGATCTTCTCCTCCGACTTCGCTCCGAGGCCAGGCAGCGTTCGCAGTTGCTGTCCTTCAATCGCCCCGGTCAGTCCTGCTACATCAACAACGCCAAGCGTGTCCTGAAGAAGAAGAACCGTCTTCGGTCCCAGTCCGGGGATCCGCATCAGGTCGAGCATGGTTGGTGGGAAGCGCGCCTTCAATCTCTCCACCTTGGCGATGGATCCGTGTGCGGAGAACTCGATGATCTTGCGTGCAGTGCTGTCCCCGATCCCATCGATAGATGTCAGCTCTGCGACCGACATCGCGCCGACCTGTTCGGGCGAGGCCGCTATCGCATCGATGGCTTTCTCATACGCCCGTGTCCTGAAGGACTGACTCTGGCCGTCTTCGAGTTTCGTGTACGAGACCAATTGGCGAAGCGCTGCGATCACGGATTCGTTGGAGGGCGTCAAAGCGATATGAAGGTGTAGACAGCGAAGATGACCAACAGAATCGTGCCCTCGATCCTGCTGATCCTTTGCGATGTGAACGCAAAGACGCCAGCGAAGACAGCCGCCAGCACCATGAGTCCGATCAATACCACAGGTACTCCATCAAACGCCGCGGGGCCGATCACGGCTGCAAGACCAGCGACGCCGAGCGAATTGAACACGTTGGAACCGAGCACGTTTCCGAGAACGAGATCGGACGCACCGCGCCGCGCACCCGCCAGAGCTGCCGACAGCTCGGGAAGGCTTGTTCCGACCCCAGTTATGAGGCCCATGAATACGATCGACAGGCCCATCGTGTCCCCAATCGAGAGAACACCGATGAGCATTTGCTGGCCGGCAACAACCGTCGCGACCAGAGCGATGAGACCATAGAGAACCTCGAGCCAGACCCTGTCTGGGTCAGCCACGATGTCGGCGAGGTCCTGCCCTGGTTCGGTGCCTCCGTTCCTTGTCCATACGACCAGAGTCCACACGGCGCCGAACATCCCGACAAGGAGAAGGACGCCCTCAGCAACGGAGACCTGCCCATCCAAGAGGACGATGGCGAAGATCACAACTGCTGACAGCATCAAGACGCCCTCGCGTTTGACGACATTCGCTTTCGTTGTGAGGACGGCGACCAGTGCCGCTGAACCGAGAACGAGCGTGACGTTGGCGGTGTTCGACGCCACGATGTTGCTCATCGCAAGACCCGTCTGACCATCCGAGGCTGCCATTGCCGAAACCACAAACTCGGGAACCGACGTACCGAATCCGACGATGACCGCACCGATCACCACCACAGAAACATCGAACACTTTTGCGATGCGAACTGCAGAGAGCACGAGACGGTCGGCGGCGACGATCAGAATGACCAGACCGGCGACAATCCGCAAGATATCGATGCCCACTCAGGAACCTCCAATGGGCGGCGATGGTACTCGTCTTGCCACACTGACAAGAGTTGAAGAGCGAACATCGCGAGCGCCGTTGTGCACACTACGCTTCCGGTTTCATGACAGATTCTCATGATCCCATCCACGAAACTTGGCTCTCGTCCGACCGACTAGTTCCGAACCGATTCATTCGGCCTGTGATCGAGTTCACGCGTGTCGAAGCCGCTGGTGGAATCGTTCTCCTCATCGCTGCTCTGATCGCGATCATCTGGGCCAACTCGGCGTGGAGCGAGGCGTACTTCGAACTGTTCAATGCGCACATCACGATCTCGTTTGGCGTCATTCACATCGAAGAGTCGCTCAAGCACTTCATCAACGACGGCCTCATGGTTGTGTTCTTCTTTGTCGTCGGCCTCGAGATCAAGCGTGAATTGGTCGTCGGCGAACTCAACTCGGTCAAGAAGGCCTCCCTCCCAGCAATGGCAGCTCTCGGCGGAATGGTTGTGCCTGCTCTCATTTACCTCGCGTTCGTCGTACCGACGGGAGACCCAGAGGCAATCCGTGGCTGGGGTATCCCGATGGCGACGGACATAGCGTTCTCCGTGGGAGTCGTTGCCCTCCTCGGATCTCGCGTTTCAGTAAGTGCGAAGCTCTTTCTTCTTGCCCTCGCCATCGTCGATGACATCGGGGCGATCCTTGTCATCGCGGTGTTCTACACCGAGGAGCTTGTCCTCGGTTACCTCGCATTCGCCGCGTTGCTACTCGTGGGCATTCACATCGGGAAGAAGATCGGCATCTCAAGCTTGCTGTTCTATGTCCCTATGGCAATCGCCGTCTGGTACGGCTTCCTCGAATCCGGCGTGCACGCGACGATCGCTGGTGTGATCCTCGGGCTCATGACACCGGTCTACGCCAAATACTCGGACGAAACGTTCCGTCAGAAGGCGGTCCGTGTCCTGGAGCGGTGGGACATCAACAGAGCGTCGCCTCATGCAGCGGAGAGACTCGACCATGACGCCCTCGAACTTGCAGAAGTCGCAAAGTCGTCAGTTCCCCCGCTGAACCGTCTCGAGCATGCTCTCCACCCGTGGTCTTCGTTCGTAATCGTGCCGCTCTTCGCCCTGGCCAACGCAGGGGTGCGCGTCGTCGGTTCCGACACTGGACTCGGCGAAGAGCTGACCAGCCCAGTGGCCCTTGGCGTCGCCGTGGGATTGATGGTCGGCAAGCCGCTCGGCGTGACCATTGCTACATGGATCGGAGTCAAACTGAAGCTGGGAGAGCTACCGCGGCGCGCGAACATGATGACGATCGCCGGCCTTGGCATGCTCGCAGGTATCGGATTCACCGTGTCGCTCTTCGTGACAGAGCTTGCGTTCAATCATGAACTCCTTGCCGACGAGGCGAAGCTCGGAATTCTGCTCGGGTCGTTCGTGGCAGGCGTCATCGGATACACCGTGCTCAGGACGGCCAAGACACCAGAGGACGAACACGAGGCGACCCCCACTCTGCGCGCCTAACGGTGCGGGTCTCACACCGGGGCGAGACCTCAAGAAGCGTCAGACATGCAGCGAGCGAGTGCCAGTTCGTCCCTCTTTGATCCGCCTCTCGGCGATCTCGATGTAACTCGCGTCGAGTTCAAAGCCGACGTAATGCCTCCCGGTCTCGACGGCAGCAACCGCTGTTGTGCCTGATCCGAGGAATGGATCGAGTACCAGATCGCCCTCGAACGTGTAGAGCTCGATCAGTCGTCGAGGCAGCTCGACGGGGAATGGAGCTGGATGGCCGACTCTGCGGGCGGACTCGGGGAGGATATTCCATATGGACACCGTCGCTTCGAGGAACTCCTCCTTCGTGATCGTGTCCTCACCTTTTCGGACACGTGCATAGGAGCCCTTTGACGCGACGATGACGTATTCATGGATGTCGCGCAACGTCGGATTCTTCGCCGACTGCCACGATCCCCATGCGCAGGATCCTCCAGCACCTTTCGCCTTCTGCCAGATGATCTCGCCTCTCAGGTCGAATCCGATCTCCGTGAGCAGGGCTGACACGTACTGATTGAGCGGTTTGTATGGCTTGCGTCCGAGGTTCGCGACATTCACCGCAACACGTCCTCCGGGTTCGAGCACCCTGTACGTCTCTGTGAATACGTCCCGAAGCAGTTGGAGGTACTCATCGATATCGAGATCCTCGTCGTAATCCTTGCCAACGTTATACGGCGGTGACGTGACCATGAGAGCGACACAATTGTCAGGAATCTGGCGCATCGTCTCTGAGGAGGCCTGGAAGAGATGATCAACAACGGACGCAGGGGGATCAGCGATCTCACCGACCTCGCTGTCACCATTGGCAGCATGCATCCTCCGGCCGTAATAGCCAGAAGAGTCATGTCCTTCGCGCTTGCCAGTGCCAAAACTGGCCGTGCTTGTTGCCACAATTCCTCCTGAGCGCGCAGGCTACCAGTGAAGGTGCCCAGCCTCCGGCACCTACAGGCGGCTTCGCAGCTCGTCTGCTGCAACACTGAGATCACGCCAATCCGTGACAGCCAGCAGCGCTGCCTGGATGAGCCGATCGATTCTTCCACCACTCAGTGCCAGCATGTCGTCGATGACGGACTGCGGCGGCGTGGCTTCTCCGAAGCAGTCATGCCAGGCAAGCTCCGTGATGTCGATAAGGTCCAATGCCACCGATGCTTGCTCAACGCCGAAGATGGATGCGAACTGGGGTTCGCGTTCCGTGCGTCTCTCCGCTCGACCTACTGCCATGAGAGCATTCTGACAAGTTCTTGCGGCGAATGCCGCACTGGGGCCGGTATCAGATGACTTCGGCCTTGTAGCTACCGAGATTGAGCACGCTGGCGGCGTTCGCTGGTGGTGGCTCAAGCACGTGAGCCAAACCCTCAGGCCCGGGTGTGTGGACGAGGTCGATGAAGAACCGGTAGTTCCATGCCACGCCGGCAGGCCGAGACTCGATGCGAGTGAGGTTCGCGCCGCGAAGTCCGAGTTCCGTGAGCACGAGAGCAAGAGAGCCGGGCGTGTGGGAACCCGTCACGACGATCGTCGTCTTGTCGTCACCTTCGTTGACAACCGGGTCGCCAACCGCAAGGACTACGAAGCGTGTCGTGTTGTGGTCCCTGTCGAGGACATCGTCAAGCAGCACGTCGAGACCATGTGCGGCACCGGCACGAGGAGGTGCGAGCGCCGCAACCGAAGGGTCGCCAGCTTCGGCCACTTGGCGAACCGCCCCTGCCGTGTCATGCGTTGGCACGGGATCGATTCCGAGATCGAGCAACACGTGTTCGGCCTGGGCCAGTGCCTGGGGGTGGGACCTGACCTCGCGCACATCAGCAATGGTCGCCCCGGGAACGCCGTGCAGCGTGTGGCGTACCTCAACGAGATGCTCGGCAAGGATCGAGAAACGAACATGGCTCGCGTCGCCCGGCAATCGGTCGAGCACAGGCAAGACGGATCCAGTGGTTGAGTTCTCCACCGGGACCACCAGTCGGTCGAGGTCACCTGCCTCGAGTGCATCGAAAGCGGCTGCGAACCCACGGTGCCCGATGAACTCGCCCTCGGAGAACAGCTCGGTGGCTGCCCGATAGCTGTAGCTGTGCTGCTCTCCCTGATACCCGATCTTCATACGGGGAGACCCTATCAGGCGTCCGGCCTCAGGAATCGAGCGTCGGCCGGCGGTCGAGATTGCCGCTGCCGACGTGCCGCTCTGTCACGAAGGCCACCAATAGGGCCAGGGCGAGGATGTCTGCGGCGACGGCAGCCAATGCCGGCCCGGAGAGACCGAAGGATCGAAACAAGATCGGACCAACCGCTGCACCTATCCCTCGAGCAAGGCTCATCGCCACAACCATCCATGCCAAGTACTTGGCTCTGGCCTGCGGAACGAGCTCGGACGCCAGAGGTATCGAGGACACGATCGTGAACTCGAAGCCAAACAGCGCGATGCCGAGCATCGCCAGCCCCAACGCCATTTCGTTGCGAACAGGGATCAGGAGTGCAAATGCAACCGCAGAGACCATCAGTCCAACAATCACGGCCCGTCGCTTTCCGATTCGATCCGTGAAGCCGAACGTTGCGCCTTCGCCGGCGAGCTCGGACGCGCCGATCAGGAACGCGGCTCCTCCGAGGGCCGCGAGCGACAACCCGAACGAGTTCTCGAGCCACGCTCCAAACACCACGATGATCATCTCAGAGGCCAAGGAGAAGAACCCGGCAACGGCGAGGAATGCGATCCCTGAGCGCCCGAAGCGACGGTTGGCCGACAAGGAGTGAGGCGTCAGATGGTCGGCGTCCACGAACCGCGGAACCAGCAGAATCGCAACAACGGTCAACACTCCGAATACCCAGAAGGGAGTCGCCCAGTCCGTCCTCGAGATCAGCCACCCTGTCGCAGGCGCTCCAACCAAGAGTGCGCCTGCCCACGTGAACTCGAATACGGCCAGGTGTCTTGCGCGTTGCTGGTAGGGAACCCTGTCGGAGATGTAGGCCTGTGCTGAGACATCGAAGACCGGTTTGGCCAGACCAAGCAGAGCAAATCCGAGAAGGGCGCCCACATACAGACTCGTAACGGCAGTCACTGCCGATCCTGCAACGAACAGAAGAAGCCCCGTGGTGATCAGCCGTCTGCGCAGCTCTCCGTGCCCCATTGCCCGCGCAACAGCCGGTGTCGCAAGACCCGAGACATGGCGAACACTCACGAGGAGTGCAGCTTGTTCAAGCGGCACTCCGAGGCCACGTGCAATGACCGGAAGGAACGGATACACGAACCGATAGGCCGTGTTCATTACGAGCCGCTCAGCCGATAGGAATGCGATTGTTGCACGAACGGGATGCGGCATCCCGAGATTCTAGGGACCGCGTCTCTCGGTCGAGGGCAGCGGAGATCTACACCGTCGTGGGCTGGGTGGAGTCAACAATCCCATGAAGGTTCCGTTGGACAGAGGTTCCGTCCACGGAGAGCCTGTGTGGTCCGGCAACCACCATCACGGATATGTTTCTGAGGGCCTTGGCGGCGCGCCACTTTCCTAGCGTGCTGGCGGATGACACGACGTGGGCAGGTACGATGACGATGTCGTCGTCGGATAGTTCGTGAACGACATCTCCCACGGACGAATGACCCGTGACGACTTCAGTCAGCGGCGCATCTGAGATCCGCGGCTTGACGACCGCCCGGTCAGACGTGAAGATCACCAAGGGGAGTTCGCGTCGGGCGCCGAGCCGGCGTGCAACCTCCATCGCGAGCCATGCGTCCTCGTTGC